>Ga0207889_1000014_pt1 | contig 261849 bp, 241 predicted proteins | sample LinPmetageLP47_FD_184058 | JGI IMG/M metagenome (GOLD analysis project Ga0207889, IMG submission 184058) | Marine viral communities from the Pacific Ocean - LP-47 (SPAdes) | ecosystem: Environmental > Aquatic > Marine > Oceanic | place: Pacific Ocean | collected 2011-06-12 | reverse complement strand
GGATGGCCGAAAAGGGGCTGCAACGCGCTGAAAACGCGACTGAGGGCGATGAAATCGTTCCTGAAATGTTTTTTTTGTGAGCCGAGGTCATAATCGCCGCCCATATGGCCGGTATTTCAGACCTTCCCTAGGCGAAAAAGACAACTAACGATATTGTAGGTCGTGATTTAACTGAGCTTCGCATAAATTTTTGCGTGGGGGCCGCTCTGCTGGGCTTGCCATGCATTTGATGTGTTGGAAAAGGGGAATTCCGTATAGTCCACGGTGATATTCCGTTCTTGGGAGATTGTCAGCAGTCGCTGCCAGATTTTTTGGCGGTCTGCAGGAGGTCTTTGCCCCGTGCCAATGCATGACAGGGTTTTGAACAGCAGGTCGGCGATATCCAAATTGATCTGGCGTCCGGCACCGGTACCTATCGTCATTATTCTTGCGCCCCAGCGGCAGGCCTTTAGTGCATAAAGTAGTGGCTGACCGCATACCAAATCCAACACCACGTCATACCCTTCACCGGCCTCGCTCTTCAGAGCCTGTACGTCGCTTTCATCGCCTTTCAGACATACTACGCTATCAGCGATGCCCCGCTCAGTGAGTCGTGCCAAGGCATCTGCGCTGCGTCCGGCAGCAACCACTTTGCCTGCGCCCAGATAACGAGCAAGTTGCAGCGCTATCTGCCCCAAGGTTCCTGTGCCGCCGAGTATCAGCACTGTCTCACCTTGCTTGATGTTGGCAGCTTCCAGAGGGACGAGCGCGCCAGTGGCTGCTATGCCCATGGTGATGGCTGTGCGGTCATCGATGTGTTCGGGAACCTCCCAAACCTCCTCTGCTGGCACCAGGGTCTTTTCAGCCCAAGCGCCAAAAGGTAATACCGACCGCTCACCAAAGTAGACGCGGGTACCTTCGGGGTTGCGGCCGACGCCTTCGCCACGAATCACGCAGGGATACTCAACACCTAGTCGATAGGCGCCAAGTACATCCCAGCCACCCAAACCGGCGGTGTCTACACTGATGAGTACAGAGCCATCTTGTGGGGTGGGCTCTTTGAATTCTTGAATGACGGGCAGCGCGCCACGTTCATTGATAATAGCTGCTTTCATGGTTGTGTTCCTTAGGGCGACAGCTTTGCTGTGGCCGTGGGTCTAAAGCACGAAGCAATAGCATTCGTTTTTCAGGGTGTTTGTGTGTTCTGTGATGAGGTATCATTCTGAAATAAGATTGTCATTCTGTCAAAAGAATGATTGAGCATCCCATTATGCTCGTATTGAGCAAGAGGAGCCCTGCCTTGCCTTATTCATCCAATAACCAATCAGGATTTCATGCGGCCCATCCGCAATTTCACTTATATACCGGGTTGGGCAGTCAAACAGTGGCTTCTTCGGTGCTGCTGCCAGAAGAGGTGCCGGTTGCATTTGTTTATAACGGCATTAGTCAGGCGGTGATGATGGCGAGCCCATTTGATCTTGAGGATTTTGCCCTTGGCTACAGTATTGGTAGCGGCTTGATAAAGGATGCAAGCTGTATCTACGGTATAGAAATTACCCAGGGTATTGCAGGTATTGAGCTTCAGATTAGCGTGAGCCAGCGCGCTTTCGCCAATATCAAGCAACTTCGCAGAACGCAAGCGGGGTCGACCGGGTGCGGCCTTTGTGGAGTGGAGTCGCTTGCCAATGTGCTACCAGATCTGGCGTCACATCCTCCACAAGCGTTACCTCCGGCTCAGCATCTGAGCAAGTTGCGTTCTCGTTTGGCCAGTCATCAGCTGCTGGCTAAACAGACGGGAGCGTTGCACGCCGCCCTCTATGTGGATGAAGACGGCGACATTAAGTTGTGCCGTGAAGATGTGGGGCGGCACAACGCAATGGACAAGTTGATTGGTGCGCTGCTAAACGATCAGTGCTTCCCGGAGAGAGGCTTCGTGGTTGTGACGAGCCGCTGTAGCCTTGAACTGATCCAGAAAGCGGTTCGTGCTGGATTTTCGACCTTGGCCACCTTGTCAGCCCCAACCAATATCAGTGTTTCCTGGGCTCGTCATTGTCAATTGAATCTGGTGCATATACCGCGTTCCAGTGACCCCAGAGTCTATAGCCCGGAGCCTTTATGAATTCGCAGAAAGCGGGCATGGGAAAATTTCAGCACTATACTGGTCCGGCTGCAGGTTGGGGTGCTTTGCGCGGCGTCACCAATGCGTGGTTGGGTAGTGCTCAACCAGTCAAGAATATCCGCGCACTTTTGAAAACTAACCAACATGGGGGCTTTGATTGCCCTGGGTGTGCTTGGGGAGAAGAGCCGGGCCCAGGACGAATAAAGTTTTGTGAGAATGGTGCCAAGGCAGTTAACTGGGAGGCTACCTCCCGTAAAGTTGATGCCGATTTCTTCGCACGGCATAGCGTCGCGCAACTGCGCCGGCAGACGGATTACTGGTTGGAGTATCAAGGCAGGTTGATCGAGCCGATGCGCTATAACCGGGCCAGCGATCATTATGTTCCTATCAGCTGGGACGATGCCTTTGCACTTATCGGACAACATCTGAACGCATTGGATTCTCCAAACCAAGCAGAGTTTTATACCTCGGGGCGGGCTAGCAATGAAGCCGCTTTTTTGTACCAGCTGTTCGTGCGGATCTTCGGTACAAATAATTTTCCTGACTGCTCGAATATGTGTCACGAAGCCAGTGGTGTGGCGCTTGGTGCAAGTATTGGAACAGGGAAGGGCACAGTCACCTTTGCAGATTTTCAAAAAGCCGATGCGATTTTTGTAATGGGCCAAAACCCAGGCACCAACCATCCCAGGATGCTGGAGCCATTGCGAGACGCGGTACGACGTGGGGCGCAGGTAATCTGTTTTAATCCATTGAGAGAGCGAGGGTTAGAGCGCTTTCAGCATCCGCAGAACGTGGCGAAGATGCTAAGCAACAGTTCAGATGCCATGCATACGGCCTATTTTCGCCCTGCCTTGGGTGGTGATCTGGCTGCGCTGCGGGGAATGGCCAAGTTTATGTTGCAATGGCAAAGAGGTGCACAACGTCAACGCCTGGCTGGCGTACTGGACGAGGCATTCATTCTTTCGGAAACTGAGGGCTTCCAAGAGTACATCGCAGTCTTGGACGCTACAGGCTGGGACGAAATAGTTACTCAGTCGGGTCTTTCCATCGTCGAGATTGAACAGGCGGCTCGTCTCTTTAGCAATGCACCAAACACTATCTTCTGTTGGGCTATGGGAATAACTCAACATCTTCACGGCGTCGCTACCATTCAGGAAATCGTCAACCTTCAGTTGTTGCGCGGGAATATCGGTCGTGTTGGCGCAGGGCTATGCCCCGTGCGGGGCCACAGCAATGTGCAGGGCGATAGAACTATGGGTATTGACGAACGCCCCGACGCAGCGTTTCTTAATCGTTTGCAGGATTACTTCCATTTCAGCCCGCCTCGCAAACCTGGACATAACACGGTAGCGGCGATCAATGCGCTGCTGGAAGGGCGGGCAAAAGTATTCATTGGACTGGGTGGGAATTTTGCTCAGGCAACACCCGACAGCGAAGTGACCCACGCGGCGCTTTCTCGTTGTGCACTCAACGTGCAGATTAGCACCAAGTTGAACCGTAGCCACTTGATGGTTAGCAACGATGCGCTGATCCTTCCGTGCTTAGGGCGCACAGATATTGACTACCAAGCGGCGGGGCCTCAGTGCGTAACCGTTGAGGACTCCTTCAGCATGGTGCATGCGTCGTTCGGTCAGCTTGAGCCGATATCTGCTCAAATAAAGTCTGAGCCCTGGATCATTGCAGGTATAGCTAGCGCGACTCTGGGCGATCAATTGGTCGATTGGCAAGCTATGCGCGACGATTACCAGACGATTCGTAAGGCCATCAGCCATTGTATTCCCGGCTTTGATGATTTCGAGCAGCGGCTGCACAAGCCTGGAGGCTTTCACCTTCCAAATACGGCTACCGCGCGTAACTGGAGCACGGTAACCGGCAAGGCCAAATTTATCGCCAGTGCGTTGCCAGCAGATTTGTTGCCTGAAGGGGTCAGGCAGTCAGGCGAAGAGCATGATCTTGTTCTGCAAAGTTTGCGGTCTCATGATCAATACAACACCACTATTTATGGGCTAGATGATCGCTATCGTGGTGTATCGGGTCAACGAGAAGTCATATTCGTCAATCCACGAGATATCGAGAAATTGGGCTTGGTGGCAGGTGCCAAGGTCGACCTAGTGTCGCTATGGCATGATGGCGTGAGACGGCGGGTTAAGGGGTTTAGTGTCTTACCGTACGATATTCCGGCCGGACAGGCTGCAGCCTACTATCCGGAGGTGAACCCTTTGGTGCCGCTGGGTAGCTACGGAGTTGGCAGCGGTACTCCCGTGTCCAAATTTATCCCGATAAAACTGGAGCGTTCGTTGGACGTTGCTCCGCTGGCGATCAGCGAAGCATAAGTCGCTATTATTTAATCGCGCTCGACCGCTATTGCTACGCCTTGTCCGCCTCCAATGCACAATGCCGCTAGTCCCTTCTTGGCATCACGCTTTTCCATTTCATGTAGTAGCGTGACTAGCACGCGGCAACCAGAGGCACCAATGGGGTGTCCCAAGGCAATTGCACCACCATTCACGTTAACCTTGTCGAGATCCCACTGAAGTTCCTTTCCAACTGAAAGGCACTGGGCGGCGAAAGCCTCATTTGCTTCTATAAGATCCAATTGGTCTAGGGACCAGCCTGCTTTCTCCAGGCAACGTTTGCTCGCAGGTACAGGACCAATGCCCATTATCGACGGATCAACCCCTGCACTGGCGTAGCCTTTGATTCGCGCCAGAACAGGTAGCCCCAGCTCTTCAGCGCGTTTGGCCGACATTAGCAGCACAGCCGCCGCGCCGTCATTCAGGGTAGAAGCATTGCCTGCCGTTACGCTGCCTTCTTTCTTGAAGACAGGGCGCAATCCTGCAAGGCTGTCTGCGGTGGTTTCTGAGCGGGGCTGCTCGTCAGTGGCAAATATAAGAGGGTCATTGTTACGCTGAGGGATAAATACGGGTGCGATCTCATTTTTAAAGCGTCCCGCCTGGATAGCAGCCGCCGCGCGTTGTTGGGATAGCAGTGCGTAGGCATCTTGGTCCGCTCGGCTCAGTTGGTACTGATCAGCCAGGTTTTCCGCGGTGATACCCATGTGGTAGTCGTTGAAGGCATCAATCAATCCGTCTTTAAGCAGGCTGTCTTGCAGCTCTGCATGTCCCATCCGTAAGCCGTTACGGGCTTTTGGTAGTACATAGGGCGCAAGGCTCATGTTTTCCATACCGCCCGCAATCACGGTGTTTGCATCACCACAACGGATAGCTTGCACAGCTATATGTATCGCTTTCAAACCCGAACCGCACAGTTTGTTCAACGTCATGGCAGACGTCGAAAAAGGTAGCCCGGCGTTTATTGCAGCTTGCCGCGCAGGGTTCTGGCCGCATCCGGACGTTAGCACTTGGCCCATAATGACCTCGTCAATGTCAGCTGCATTGATACCGCTGCTACTGAGTAAAGAGCGAATGACAGCGCTTCCTAGCTCCACGGCCGTGATGTTGGCCAGCGACCCTTGAAAGCAGCCAATGGCAGTGCGCTTGGCTGCTACGATAACGACGTCTTGCATAATAATCTCCAAAAAAAACGTGGCTTCCCGGAGGGTCAGCCACGTAAATATTCCAACGGGCAGCATTTGCCTTGCAGCAAGGGGAGTAGCAGCAAGGCAAATTCAGGGTGCCTGCCAGGGCAGGTCAGTATTTACTTTGGAAGCGGTCTACCTGTAGAGGGCAGCCAGTCACTTCCTGTAGTTGTTCTACAGACATCTCCGGCGCGAGTTCTACAAGTTCCAGTCCTGTTTCGGTGATGTCCATAACAGCAAGATCGGTGATGATGCGATTGACGACGCCGACCCCGGTCAGAGGGAGTTCGCACTGTTTGAGAATCTTCGGGCTACCATCTTTAGCGCAGTGCTCCATCAGCACCACAACACGTTTGACGCCGGCGACTAAGTCCATGGCACCGCCCATACCTTTGACCATCTTGCCGGGAATCATCCAGTTGGCGAGGTCGCCTAGCTGTGAAACTTGCATTGCGCCAAGAATAGCGAGGTTAATGTGGCCGCCGCGGATCATTGCGAAGGAGTCGGCGTTGTCGAAGAAGCTACTGCCCGGCAAGCTGGTAACCGTTTGCTTGCCCGCATTGATCAGGTCAGGATCAACCTCGTTTTCCAAAGGAAAAGGGCCAATCCCGAGGAGACCATTCTCACTTTGTAACCAGACGTCCATACCGGTGGGGATGTAATTGGCGACCAGGGTCGGCAAGCCGATACCCAGGTTGACATAGAAGCCATCTGACAATTCCTGCGCAGCGCGCTGTGCCATTTGTTCGCGTGTCCAAGCCATGATCAGGCGCTCCGTGTAGTGCGTTTTTCAATGCGTTTTTCGGGTACTGAATTGAGTACTATGCGTTGTACGTAGATACCCGGCAGGTGAATCTGGTCTGCGTCCAGCTCCCCAATTTCAACAATTTCCTCTACTTCAACGATGCAAACCTTGCCGGCAGTCGCTGCAAGCGGATTGAAGTTGCGAGCAGTTTTGTTGAACATCAGGTTGCCTGATTTGTCCGCTTTCCATGCCTTGATAAGTGCAACGTCTGCGTTCAGCGAGGTCTCCATGACGAACCACTCGTCGTTGAACTGACGCGTTTCCTTTCCCTCGGCGATCAGCGTGCCGTAGCCAGTTTTGGTATAAAAGGCGGGAATGCCTGCGCCACCGGCACGCAGTTTTTCAGCCAAAGTACCCTGTGGGGTGAACTCAAGCTCCAGCTCTCCAGATAGATATTGCCGTTCAAATTCCTTGTTCTCGCCTACATAAGACGAGACCATTTTACGAATTTGGCGTGTTTCGAGTAGGAGTCCTAGGCCAAAGCCGTCTACTCCAGCGTTGTTGCTGATGACGGTAAGGTTTTTCTTTCGGGTATCGCGCAGGGCTTCAATGAGTGCTTCTGGGATACCGCAAAGACCAAACCCGCCAACTGCCAAGGTCATTCCATCCTCTATCAGCCCCTCAAGGGCATGATGGGCATTTGGATAAATCTTGTTCATTGTTTTGATACTCCTCGTCCCTTTAAAACTTGTATTAACGCTATGCGTGTTGCTGACTTCGCGCTCTGGCTACCCTGGAGCCGTTGGGGCGTTCAAGGGTGTCGCTGATTCGGTTGCCTGCTTCTATCAGCGAGCCGAGATCAATCCCGGTATCAATCCCCAGCCCGTTCAGCAGATAAACGACATCTTCGCTAGCGACATTGCCGGTGGCGCCCCTGGCGTAGGGGCAACCCCCAAGGCCGGCTACGGAGCTGTCGAATACCTGGACTCCCTCCATCAGGCTGGCGTAAATATTCACCAAGGCCTGCCCGTATGTATCGTGAAAATGCCCGGCCAGAGCAGAGCGCGGCACAGCCTCTGCTACGTTGGCAATCAGCTTGCGGGTGGCGCCAGGCGTACCTGTGCCGATGGTGTCGCCAAGGGAAATTTCGTAGCAACCCATGGCGTAGAGCTCACGGGCAACCGCTGCCACTTGTGATGGCGGAATGTCTCCTTCATAGGGGCAGCCGAGCACACAGGAAACGTATCCGCGCACGCGGATGCCTGCTTGCACTGCAGCAGAGAGAACAGGTTCGAAGCGCTGAAGACTTTCACTGATCGAACAGTTAATGTTCTTCCGTGAGAAGGATTCAGATGCCGCGGTAAACACGGCGACTTCCTGTGCACCGGCTGCCAGCGCCTGTTCAAAGCCTTTTATATTGGGGGTCAGCGCGGTGTAGATGCTGCCTTCATAACGGTTGATACCGGAAAAAACCTGCTCAGAGCCCGCCATTTGGGGCACCCACTTTGGCGATACAAAACTGCCCACTTCAATCACCGGTACACCAGCAGCACCCAGATCGTTGATCAGCCGGATGCGGTCTGCGTTACTCACCGGATGAGACTCGTTCTGCAGGCCATCGCGCGGGCCTACCTCTACCAGCTTGACCTTGGCGGGTAGGTTCATTCCGGCTCCTCCATCTCCACCAGCAAGGTGCCTTCTGAGATCAGATCACCCTCATCGCAAAGGACCGCTTTTACACGCCCGTTTGCTGGGGCACGGATACTGTGTTCCATCTTCATGGCTTCAAGAACCAGCAGGGGCGTGCCCGCCTCGACAACCTGTCCGACGGCCGCCATGATCCTTACCACGCTACCGTTCATTGGAGCCTGCAGTCCGCCAGCACTTTGCTGGGCGTGTCCTGCTCCGTCGATGGGGTCATACGCGTTGATCTGATGCCAAGCGCCGTGCCAATTGAGGTAAAGGTCAGCGCCCTTACGCACCGATCGGTAGCGCACCTTTTGTGTCCCTGCATCAATCGTCAGCAGTTCGCTATCGGCACAGTAACTGGCGTTGCCTAGGCTGATGCTGGAGAAAATCTGATCTTGTTCACCGCAGCGAAGATGGAGACGACTTTGCGCGGGTAACCCGGCACGCCAGCCAGGGAGTTGTTGCCAGAGAGCGACGCGGGGGCTTTTATCCACGCCTGCAGGTCGGGTGATCAACCATGCCTTGGCGGCAACATTCCAGAAGCTGCTGTCCAGTTCTGCGGGCTTGGGCAGCAACTGCGCGCTGTGTTTTTCAATGAATCCGGTATCCAGCTCCTGCGCGGCAAATGCAGGGTGGGCCAGTATTTTTTCCAGGAAACAGAGGTTGGTTTTTACGCCGGCCACGACGGTATTTCGCAGCATGTCGAGCAGTGCCAGCCGAGCCTGCTCACGGGTCTCACCCCAGGCAATCAGCTTGGCGAGCATGGGGTCATAGAAAGGGGAGACGCTGTCGCCCTCGACGACGCCGCTATCCACCCTGCGTCCCACGCCGGTATTCGGTTCGCGATAAAGCGACAAGGTGCCGCTGGCAGGTAAAAAATCCTGGTCTGGATCTTCCGCATAGAGCCGAACCTCAATGGCATGGCCCTGGAACGGAATCTGCTCTTGGGTCATTGGCAACGGCTCGCCCTGGGCGACACCAAGCTGCCAAGCTACCAAGTCCAGACCGGTAATGGCTTCGGTAACTGGGTGCTCTACCTGCAGGCGGGTGTTCATTTCCATAAAGAAGAACTCGCCTCGCGCATCTAGTAGAAACTCGACGGTGCCGGCGCCTACATACCCGATAGCCTGTGCTGCCTTGACGGCTGCGTCGCCCATCGCTTTGCGCAGTTTTTCGGACAGACCGGGGGCTGGCGCTTCCTCAACGACCTTTTGATGGCGCCGTTGGATCGAGCAGTCGCGTTCGTGCAGGTAAACGGCGTTGCCGTGCTGGTCGGCAAATACCTGAATTTCGACGTGGCGCGGCTGCAATACGTACTTTTCCACCAGCATGCGGGCGTCGCCGAAGGACGAATGGGCTTCACGTTGAGCGGAGGCCAATGCATCGGCAAGCTCCTGCTCGCTTTCAACCACCTTCATACCTTTGCCGCCACCGCCGGCGGTTGCCTTCAGCAATACTGGGTAGCCAATATCCTGAGATGCAGCTCGGAAGGTCTCAAGCTGTTGATCGGCACCATGGTAGCCGGGTACCAAAGGTACGCCCGCGCTCTCCATCAATGCCTTGGCGGCAGCCTTGCTACCCATTGCGTCAATCGCCGATGCGGGCGGACCGATAAAAATCAGACCGCTGGTTTCAATCGCACGAGCGAAATCGGCGTTTTCGGAAAGAAATCCGTAACCTGGATGGATTGCTTGGGCGCCACTGGCCTTGGCGGCCTGAATGATACGGTCGGCCCGCAGATAACTCTCCGCGGGCTTGGTCCCGCCCAGGTTGACTGCGACGTCAGCTTGCTTGGCGTGTTGCGCGTCCTGGTCGATGTCGCTGTGGACGGCAACCGTTTTGATGCCCATCCGCTGAGCTGTCCGCATGATGCGGCAGGCGATCTCTCCTCGGTTGGCGATTAGTAGAGTATTGATCATTGTTCTTCTATCCACATGATGGCTCGGTTTGGCTCGGGCAGTGCGGTCAGGCGCGCAGCCACTGGGGCTTGCGTTTGTCGAGGAAGGCGGCAAGGCCCTCCTGACCCTCTTTGCTGACGCGAATACTAGCTATTGCTGATTCGGTGTAGCTGCGCAATTCGGATGTCAGGTCACCGTGCTTTACTTTCTGCATTAGCGCCTTGGTGGAACGCATCGCCTGCGGGCTATTGAGAAGCAGGTTCTCCACCCAGCCAGCCAGCGCTTCGTCCAGCGCCGCAGCTGGATAAACTTCTGCCAGCAAGCCCAGTTTCTGGGCGCGCTTGCCATCGAAACGCTCTGCTGTCAGGGCGTAGCGCCGGGCAGCGCGTGGGCCTATTGCCTGCGCAACATAGGGACTAATGACGGCGGGTAATAAACCGATGCGCACTTCAGACAGGCTAAACAAACTGTCCTCGGTGCCAATGGCCATATCACAGCAACTGATCAACCCCATGGCGCCACCGAAGGCGGCGCCATGCACGACGGCCAGAGTGGGGATTTTCAGCTGCGCCAGACTTGCCATAAGCTGGCCCAGCTCGCGTGCGTCATTGAGGTTGGCATCGTAGTCCAGTTGCGCGCAGGCCAGCATCCAAGCCAGGTCTGCACCGGCCGAGAAGTGCTTTCCACGTCCGCGCAGAATCAAAAAACGCAGCTCATTGTTCATTTGAATTTCGCTGAGGGCCATGAGGAGTTCGGCGATCATTTCAGCGTTGAACGCATTGTTTTTTTCAGGGCGGTTAAGCCACAGCGTGCCGATGCCGCCAGTGTCAATCTCGACTTCGAGGGTGTTGAATGCACTCACGCTTGTTTTCTCCACTGCTACCATGGTTGTTCTCACATCCGGAATACGCCGAAGCGTGTCTGATTGATCGGTGCATTCAATGCCGCAGAAATTGCCAAGCCGAGAATGTCGCGCGTTTGGGCAGGGTCGATGACCCCGTCATCCCACAGGCGAGCGCTTGAGTAGTAGGGGTGGCCCTGCTGTTCATACTGTTCCAGTATGGGTTTGCGCAGACTGTTGGTTTGCTCGGTGCTGAAGATTTCTCCACTGCGCTCAGCCTGTTCTTGCTTAACCTGCACCAGGACACCTGCCGCTTGTTCACCACCCATGACCGAAATACGCGCGTTTGGCCACATCCACAGGAAACGGGGGTCGTAGGCACGGCCACACATGCCGTAATTGCCGGCGCCGAAGCTGCCCCCAATGATGACCGTAAACTTTGGAACCTGGGCACAGGCCACAGCGGTAACCAGTTTTGCTCCGTGTTTGGCAATGCCGCCGGCCTCATACTTTTGCCCGACCATGAAGCCGGTAATGTTCTGCAGGAACAGCAAAGGAATACCGCGCTGACACGCAAGCTCAATGAAATGCGCGCCTTTTTGCGCCGACTCGGCAAACAAAATGCCATTGTTAGCGAGGATCGCGACTGGGTGCCCGTGCAGGTGGGCGAAACCGCACACCAATGTTGTCCCGTAGAGCGCCTTAAATTCATCAAAGGTGCTGTCGTCAACGAGGCGTGCGATGACATCCCGCACATCAAATGGTTGCTTAGGGTCAGCCGGGATGATGCCGTACAGCTCGTTGGCTGGGTAACGTGGGACCACAGGTTCTCGCAGGTTCAGCTCGCCCAATTTGCGCCAGTTCAGGTTGGCTATGCTGCGTCTTGCCAGCGCCAACGCATGTTCATCGTTTTCCGCGTAGTGGTCGGCAACACCAGAGGTTTTGCAATGGACATCGGCACCGCCCAAATCTTCGGCGCTGACGACTTCGCCCGTCGCTGCCTTGACCAATGGTGGGCCGGCAAGAAAAATGGTCGCTTGTTCCTTCACCATGATAGCTTCATCTGCCATCGCCGGTACGTAAGCACCGCCGGCCGTGCAGGAACCCATGACCACTGCGATCTGCGGGATACCTTGCGCGCTCATATTGGCTTGATTGAAAAAGATACGGCCGAAGTGCTCGCGATCGGGGAACACTTCGTCTTGGCGTGGCAGGTTGGCGCCGCCAGAATCGACCAAGTAAATACATGGCAGACGGTTTTGTTGAGCTATCGCCTGCGCTCTGAGGTGTTTTTTTACGCTCAGGGGGTAGTAGGAGCCGCCTTTCACAGTCGCATCATTAGCAACGATCATGCACTCAACACCTTCGACCCGGCCAATGCCGGCGATTATCCCTGCGGCAGGTACATGTTCGCCGTATACCTCGTGGGCAGCAAGCTGACCGATTTCGAGAAACGGTGAGCCATGATCAAGCAGGGCGTCAACGCGCTGCCGGGGTAGTAGTTTGCCCCGAGAGAGGTGCCGTGCTTGGGCGGTTGGGCCACCGCCTTCTGCTACTTTGCCCAGCAGCTCACGGAGATTGCAGACAAGCTCCTGCATGGCCGCCACATTGGTGATGTACTCTGGCGACCGCGTGTTGATCTGACTTTTAAGTGAGCTCATGCCGCTGCTCCTATAGGTGCAATCGGGGCCCGGATGGCCACGCCGCTGAACTGTTTAACGTGTTTCATTGAACAGCTCCCGGCCAATCAGCATGCGGCGTACTTCACTGGTCCCCGCGCCGATTTCGTAGAGTTTTGCGTCGCGCCAGAGTCGGCCGGCAGAGTACTCGTTGATATAACCGTTGCCGCCAAGAATCTGGATTGCCTCGCCAGCCATCCAGGTCGCTTTTTCCGCGGTATACAGGATCACCCCGGCGCAGTCCTTGCGAACCTGCCGCACATGACCGCTGCCCATAGAGTCCAGGTGTTTGCCGACGCTGTATTGGTAAGCGCGACAGGCTTGCAGGGTGGTGTACATATCGGCCACCTTGCCCTGAATGAGCTGAAACTCGCCGATGCTTTGGCCAAACTGTTTCCGGTCGTGGATGTAGGGGGTAACTATGTCCATTGCCGCCTGCATCAGGCCGAGTGGGCCACCGCTGAGCACCGCTCGCTCATAATCGAGGCCACTCATAAGTACTCGGGCGCCTTCACCTACGCCGCCTAGAACGTTCTCTTCCGGCACTTCAACGTTATCGAAAACCAGCTCGCCGGTATGCGAGCCGCGCATGCCGAGCTTGTCCAGCTTCTGCGCAACGGAAAAGCCGGGCGTGTCTGTTTCGAGAATAAACGCCGTCATGCCTTTGGCACCGGCGGTGACATCGGTTTTGGCGTAGACCACCAGTACGTCGCAATCCGGGCCGTTGGTGATCCACATCTTTGTGCCATTGAGGATGTAGGTGTCGCCCTGTTTGTCAGCACGCAACTTCATGCTGACGACGTCTGAACCGGCATTCGGCTCGCTCATTGCCAAAGCACCAATGTGCTCACCCGATATCAGCTTGGGTAGAAATTGGGTTTTTTGCGCTTCGTTGCCGTTACGATGAATCTGGTTGACGCACAGATTCGAGTGAGCGCCGTAGGAAAGACCGATGCCCCCAGCTGCCCGGGAAATTTCTTCCATGGCAATCATGTGTGCGAGGTAGCCCATACCAGATCCACCGTATTCCTCGGCTACCGTCAAACCCAGCAGGCCCATGTCGCCGAATTTTCGCCACAAGTCCATGGGAAACTCATCTGTGCGGTCTGCCTCGGCTGCACGAGGCGCGATTTCCTTGCCAGCAAAGCCGGCGACTGATTCGCGCAGCATGTCTATCTCTTCGCCGAGGAAAAAGTCTAATCCGGGTACTGCACTCATACGTTTATCTCCTATTGTTATTAGCGTTACAGCTGAGTGACGTTGATGCGCTCTGCTGGCTCTTGTGAAGTGGCGTCGATGAACAGCGTCTGGAGCTCACCTCGCCATTGTTTTAAAAGGTTCTCGCGCTGTTTTATTGCCTGGGCCAGGAAGCGTTCTTTCACCGGCCCGTATCCGCGCACAATCTCGGGAAGGCGCGCGAGCTGGATGGCAGTCGGCAGGTTGTCGCTGTCGAGTGATGCTAGGATCTGATCGAGAATCTGTTCGTAGCTTTCCAGCCATTGCCGCTCCAGCTTGCGCTCTGCGGTATAGCCGAATGGGTCCAGTACTGAATTGCGCAGGAATTTCATCCGTGCCAAGAGTTTGAAGCCCGTGAGCATCCATGTGCCGTAGCTACGCTTCTTGGGTTCCTTACCGGGCTTGGCGCTATTGAGCAGAGGTGGCGCCAAGTGAAACTTGAGTTTGTAATCACCCTCGAAGCTGTCCTGCACTTTTTTGATGAAGTCGCCATTGGTATAAAGACGAGCCACTTCATACTCATCCTTGATGGCCAGTACTTTGTAGTAGTTACGTGCGACAGCGTCTGCCAAGACACCGGTGCTGCCGGAGATGGCTGACTCTGCGTTTTCGAACTGCTGTACTCGAGCGCGATAGCGGGCGGCCAGATCTGCATCTTGGTACTCGGTAAGGGCGGCGACGCGTTTCTGAATAGCCTCTTCGAGTGTCTGCGATAACGCCTCAGTAGGGCGCTTGCCCTGGCTGTCGATCATCCCTTGAACGCGAATGGGGTCCACCGCAGTACGACGGCCCCAGGTGAAGGCCTTGAGGTTGAAGTCGACAGCCGTGCCATTCAGTTCGATGGCAGCAATAAGCGCTTCGGCCCCAACGGGTAGCCAGCCTTTCTGATAGGCAAGGCCGAGCATGAAGGTATTGGTCGCAATGGAGTCGCCCATCAGTGCTGTCGCAATCTTGCTGGCATCGACAAAAATCGCTTGTTCAATGCCGACGGCCTCTGCGATTTGTGCAGACATGCCTTGCGTGCGGAACTGAGGATCAGGGTGTGCCTGAAGGTCGCCACTCTCCGCCTGCATCGCAAAGGTACGAACAAACTCGCTGGTGATGCTCTGTTCCGAGTTAACTAATGCATGGGTGTGGCCGTGGCGCAACTTAGCCAGGGTCTCGTTGTTGGCGCTGACCACTAGATCGCAGCCTAGTAGCAAGCTGGTCTCACCCTCAGCAATACGCGGCGCATGCAGTTGGGATTGGTCAGCCGCAATGCGGATATGCGACCAGACCGCACCGCCTTTCTGGGCCATACCTGCCATGTCCAGGTTGAGCGTGCCTTTGTTTTCCATGAAGGCGGCCATGCCAAGCAAGGCGCCAATGGTCACTACGCCAGTGCCGCCTACGCCTGTTACCAAAATGCTGTAAGGCCGGTCCAGTGCTACTGTTGTCGGCGTGGTCAGGTTCCAGTCGTCAACCGGCTGTTCGCTAAGTGCCTTGGCCTTGCGTAGCGAGCCACCTTCGATGGTCACAAAGCTAGGACAGAATCCAGAAAGGCATGAAAAATCTTTGTTGCAAGACGATTGATCAATGCTGCGTTTCTGGCCGAACTCGGTATCCACTGTCACCACAGACATGCAGTTGGACTTGCTGCTGCAATCGCCACAGCCTTCGCACACGGCCTGGTTTATCACCACCCGTCGTGCCGGGTCGGGAAACTTGCCGCGCTTGCGCCGTCTGCGCTTTTCAGCGGCGCAGGTCTGATCGTAGATTATGGCGGAGACACCGGGGTATTCACGGAGCTGGGTTTGTAGCTCCTCCATTTTGTCCCGGTGCAGGACGGGTACGCCGGGCGCCAGTCCCTGGATTGCTTTGTACTTTTCTGGCTCGTCGGTCACCACAGCAATGCGCTTGACGCCTTCAGCCGCCAATTGTTGAGATATTTGTGGCACAGTCAGAGTGCCGTCTACCGGTTGTCCGCCGGTCATGGCGACGGCATCGTTGTAAAGGATTTTGTAGGTAATCTGCACATTGGCAGCCACTGCAGCGCGAATAGCTAACGTGCCAGAGTGGAAGTAAGTTCCGTCGCCAAGATTGGCAAATACGTGTTTGGTTTTAGTGAAAGGTGCCTGTCCAATCCAGGCGACACCCTCGCCACCCATCTGACTGAATGTCTGGGTTTGCGGATATATCCAGGCTGCCATGTAATGACAGCCGATGCCTGCTAGCGCGCGACTACCTTCAGGCACTTTGGTGGAGATATTGTGCGGACACCCGGAGCAATAGTGTGGAACCCGATCCATTAACGAAGTAAGCACGCTCTTTGTGGTGAGCTGCGCTTCGAGATCATTCAAATGCATTTGCAGGGATTCATCTGCGTGAAGACGAAGAATCCGTTTGGCCAAGGCTCGGGCGATTTGCGCGGGTGTGAGATCGTTAATCGCAGGCAGCAGCCAATCGGTATGTGGCATGGTCCACTCGCCCTTGTCATCAAACTTGCCGACAATGCGTGGACGCACGTCCTCCCGCCAGTTGTATAGCTCTTCTTTCATCTGATACTCGATCAGGTGGCGTTTTTCTTCAACTACCACGATTTCTTCGAGCCCTTCCGCAAAGTGTCTGACGCCGTCAGCTTCAAGGGGCCATACCATGCCGACCTTGTATACCCGCAGGCCAATCTCATTGGCCTTGGAATCGTCAATCCCCAGCATGTTCAAAGCTTGACACACGTCCAGGTAGGATTTGCCCGCAGTGATAATGCCGATGCGTGCTTTGGGTGAGTCCATCACTACGCGGTCAATGCCGTTGGCTTTTGCGTAGGCCAGTGCGGCATAGAGCTTGTGTTCTAGTAGCCGTTGCTCTTGGGCGAGCGGTGGATCAGGCCACCGAATATTCAGGCCGCCCTCAGGGATGTCGAAATCAGGAATCACGCTTTCCACACGGAAGGGATCGATATCAACAATGGCAGCGCTTTCAACCGTGTCGGCGACGGCTTTGAGTGCCACCCAGCAACCGGAGTAGCGCGACATGGCCCAGCCGTGGATGCCGTAGTCCATATACTCCTGAACCCCAGATGGAGCCAGTACTGGCATCATCACAGCCTTGAAAATATGTTCGGTCTGGTGCGGGAGTGATGAAGAGCGTGCGCCGTGGTCATCGCCGGCAACCGCAAGAACGCCACCAAATTGGGAGGTGCCGGCAGCGTTAGCATGGCGGAATACATCACCTGAGCGATCAACGCCTGGGCCTTTTCCATACCACATTCCGAAAACGCCGTCGTAGGTTGCGCCTTCAAAAAGATTGACCTGTTGGGTTCCCCATATTGAGGTCGCGGCTAACTCCTCGTTTACGCCCGGTTGGAAAAGTGTGTTGCTTTTTTCCAAGTACTTCCGAGCACGCCACAAGGCTTGATCCAAGCCGCCAAGGGGTGAGCCACGGTATCCGGAGATAAAGCCAGCGGTGTTCAGCCCGTTGACTTGATCACGCTGCTGCTGCATTAGCGGCAACCGCACCAATGCTTGGATACCAGTCATCAACTGCAAACCGCTATTCTCTGTGTACTTGTCATCCAGCGAGATAAGTTTGCCCATGGCTACTCACACCTTTTTATTTTGTTATGGGGTATCGCAGCGAGCGCAATACACGATGAGCTGGAGTATATGAACTGGGTTTGGTATCGTAAATTATTAAAAATTGCTGATAGGTATCTGAAAAATTTATGTCTAGGTCCGATATTTCGATGCGGCAGTTGCGCTATTTCGTGGCTGCAGCTGAAACCGGCCAGTTTTCTCAGGCCGCTGCGACCGTGCATGTATCTCAGTCCGCGGTGACCACTGCAGTGATGCAATTGGAGCAGCGGCTTGGTGTGAAGCTTTTTGAGCGTTTGCCTTACGGCGTGAGCTTGACCGCAGAGGGCAATAAATTCTTCCAGCACGCGAGGCACATTCTGGACACATTGCAGGACGCGATGAGTGAACCATTTTTTATGAGTCACTCGGTCTCTGGAGTGGTGCGGGTCGGAGCGTCCTACACAGTTCTTGGTTATTTTCTTCCCAATCTCCTGGCACGATTTAAGCGTAGCTATCCTGATATTGAGATTGATCTGATTGATATGGATCGCGTGAGTATCGAAAATGCTGTCAGGCAAGGAGAGCTTGATCTCGGATTGACTGTCGTTTCGAATGCGACGGACCTGACCGGATTAGATGCGAGCGTGCTTATACGCTCGCGTCGCCAGCTTTGGCTTGCTTCCGGGCATCCCCTTATTGAATTGGCATCCATAACGCTGAAGGACGTTGCCGAACACGCCTATATTCTGCCTACGGTGGACGAGGGCGAGGAGTCCGTTCAGCGGTACTGGAAAGCACAAGGCTTGGAGCCGAAAGTTGCCTTTCGTACCTCTTCTGTAGAGTCGCTGCGTGGTTTGGTGGCGCACGGATTTGGCGTCACGGTGTTGTCTGACATGCTTTATCGGGCTTGGTCGCTGGAAGGGCGCAAGATTGAGGTGCGACCGTTGAACGATGCCGTCCCTTCGATGGAGCTCGGCCTTATCTGGGCGAAGGGTGAGGGGATGAGCGAGCCGGGCAATGCTTTTCAGCAGTTTCTCATCCATGCGTGTGGATCGTGAATGGCCGTAGAGTGAGATTGGTAGCCATATCGCGTTCCTGTTGCCCGGCAGCTTCATCAGATACTGCTCTGCATTTCTCGCCGCACACGGATACTTTCGGCGAAATCACGTTTTAGCGTGGGGTAGTATGCGATCTGTCCGCCCATACCGCCGGCAATGTCGATCGACGCGCCGCTGATGAAGCTTGCGAAGTCGCTGGCAAGAAAAAGAACCATGCCTGTGACATCTTCTGGTTTGCCATAGCGGCCTGCGGGCACCACCTTCATCACCATGGCGTCAAACTCTTCTCGGCTTACATCTTCCCCCATTTCTCTGAAATGGCGATCCCACTGTCCAGTATCGATCCAGCCCATGTTGAGAGTATTTACTAGGATGTTATCTTTAGGGAGGGACATCCCAAGAGACCGTGAGAGCGCTATGCAAGCAGCTCGATTTATTACGGAAGGAATGCCTTCTGGAGTAGGGATGGTGCCGGCAAGAGCGTTAATTTCTATGATACGTCCCCAACGTTGTTTGCGCATGTGAGGCACTACCGCTTGGGTGAAACGAAAATGCCCCATTTGCAGCACGTTGGCGTGTTCAAGTATGTCCTCTGGGGTCAGGGTATCCAGATTGCCACCTTTTCCTTGCCCAGCGTTATTGACTAGAACGTCAATTCCGCCCCAAGTCTCTGCTACCTCCGCAACAAAACTTTTTACAGAGGTGCTATCGGTTACGTCGACCGAGCGAGCAATAACGGCCTCCGCGGTATCGGGTAGTGCCTCTCCAGTTTGAGTGATGTCTGCGAGGTTGCGCGAGCAGATGGCAACCTTTGCACCATCTTTAGCGAAAGCGAAAGCGATAGCTCGACCTATGCCTCGTGACGCACCAGTAACAATCACGCGTTTTCCTTTTAAGTCGATATTCATACATTTTCCTTGGTTATTATTTTGTCGAAATGTTTCGGTGAGAAATGGCTATACAGCCTGTTCTACAAGGCCTAACGGACTTAATTTCCTATTTTTAGGAAAGAGGTATTGCGAAAAGTAAAACATAAATTGAACAAAGTTTAAAATTATGTTTAATTTTGGCTGTGTATGATTTGGAGCATGAAAACCGAGCGTGCCGGCGCTGATAGGAAGAGCTCTGAATAATGTGACGATTTGCTATGATTTAAAAATCTGAATGCAGAATTTAAATCTTGATATGGAATTATATGTAACGCTCCGCTAGGATAGCGAGACGCTGGTTTAGGGAAACTGGGCGATGGTTACCGTATTGAGGCGACTTAGCCTGAGCGTTTCATTACATCAGTAATCGGATAATTTTTATAAGTCACTGAAAATAAAAACAAAAGGAATGAAGATGAACACTATCGACAAAACCGGTCACATGAATGTGGCGCGTAGCGCCTTAGCCGTTGCCGTTCTGATCGCCAGTGGTAACGCTTCCGCAATGCAAATCGATCTGGGTAATCCGGATATTCGCATGCGGTGGGATAACACCGTCCGCTACAACCTAGGCATGCGGGCAGAAAGCCAAGATAGCGCCATCATGAATAACCCCAATTACGATGAGTCTGACGGGAAGTTTGATCGTGGCGACATTGTTACCAACCGCCTTGACCTGCTGACTGAGGTTGATTTGGCGTACAAATGGCATTTCGGCGCCCGTGTTAGCGCTGCTGGCTGGTACGACGACGCCTACAGTGATCGTTCGGTCGATAGCAATGTGCCTGGCTACTCCACCAGCTACAACAATGATAAATACAGCTCTGAAGTGGAGCGGTATGTTTATGGTCCTTCGGGAGAGATTCTAGACGCGTTTGTTTGGGCTAACTTTGATCTTGGGCAGGTACCCGTCAACGTGAAGGTCGGGCGTCACACCCAGTATTGGGGTGAAGGTTTGTTATTCGGTGCTCATGCTATTTCATATTCGCAAGCTCCTACTGACGCAGTGAAGGCGGTGACCAGTCCAGGGATCGAAACTAAGGAAGTCTTTTTGCCTATTGGTCAGGTATCGGCCAAAGCTCAGGTGACCAACTCGCTTTCCGTATCTGCGCAATATTTCTATGAGTGGGATCACACCCGATTCCCTTATGGTGGCACCTACTTCGGCGCAGCGGACCCATTCTTCGAAGGCCCCGACCGTTTGCCTGCCGCGCCTGGCTTCAACCTACAGCATGCTGACTCCAAGTTTGGACGAGATTCTGCCAACTGGGGCGTGATGGCTCGCTATGACCTGCAAAGTGTTGGCGCAACCCTCGGTGCCTATTATCGAGAGTTTGACGACTATCAAGCCTGGCTATCTCCACAAGTTGATATGACTACCGGACAGTATCGCCTGGTGTACCCGCGCGGAGTCAAACTGGTGGGCTTGAGTTACGCAGGTAATGTTGGCTCGGCGTCTATCGGTGCAGAGGTGTCTTACCGTAAAGGCGGAGCATTGAACGCGACTGGTGTTAGCACCCTTGATGATGAAGGCCCTCGCGGCAACACCTATCACGCTTTGGTAAACGCCGTGTATGGAGTGCCACGCTTCTGGATGGCGGAGAGTTCAACTCTTGTCGCCGAGTTGGTGTACAGCCACCTAGACAAGGTGACTGAGCATCAGGAGCTTTATAAAGGTGAGGGTACAGCGGCTTGCAAAGATCTGCGTACCGGCGGCGAGGGTGATAAGTCGGATGGCTGCTCTACACGCAATTACGTGGCGGCAGCTGTCAATTATACGCCGCAGTATTTGGCAATTTTGCCATCCTGGGACCTGTCTGTACCACTGACTGTGAATTACGGAATTTCCGGTAACGCAGCTAACGCGGGCGGTGGGTCAGAAGGCGCCATGTCATGGTCCGTAGGTGCCAGGATGACATATCAGCAGCAGCACGAGTTTAGCCTGCGATATGCTGACACTGTGGCCCAGGAGAAGAACACCATCAATCCTGTTAACGGTCAGGCAATGGTAAACGGCAACGGCGCAGTCGGTGGTACCGACCGCGGCTGGTTGTCACTTACATACAAAACGTCGTTTTGATAAAGCGGCACTAGCTCCCAGTTAATAAACACAAGAACGGAGATTTTTATGAGATTGTCACTCGCTTTTAGCTTGGCTCTAAGTGGTATTTCAGCCTGCGCAGTAGCAGCAGTTCCTCCAGAGGAGGCCGCCCAACTTGGTAAGACCCTTACCTTGTCTGGTGCTGAACAAGCCGGCAATGAGGCGGGTACTATCCCTCCCTTTGAAGGGGGGCTCCGTACTGCCCCTGCCGGTTTTAAACCCGGCAGTGGGTACTGGGTTAATCCATTTAAAAACGAATCCCCTTTGTTTCGGATAAATGCTAGTAACTACCAACAATATATCGACAAACTGAGTGCTGGGCAGGTTGAGTTGATTAAGCGCAATTCGGACTACTACTTGGATATTTATCCCAGTCATCGTACTGCCGCCCTACCAAAAGAGGTGCTAGATGCCTCCGTTCGTAACGCCACTACCTGCGTAACGATGAACAATGGCTTGACCCTATCGCCCGAATGTCGGGGCGGTGTGCCTTTTCCGATTCCTCAGACCGGACATGAGGTCATGTGGAATCAGCAAGTGCGTTATAACGACGGTAAGTATGGAACCACAACCAGCTCTTCCAATAGCTGGCTGGTGGCCTCAAATGGGGCTGTGACTAAGGCATCTGAACAAGCCACTTTTGTTGAGCGTCCCTACTACCAGGATGATGTGGACGGTCGCGACCCGCAGATGTATGCACGCGTCTACTCGGTCACCAAAGAGCCAGCACGACGTGCTGGTGAATTGACCGGGTACATGGACTTTTTGGATCCTACCCAACAGCCGCGAAGAGCGTGGAGTTATACGCCAGGTCAGCGCCGCGTAAAGTTGGCGCCTGAGTTTGCATACGATACCCCTGTCGCCAGCATGGGGGGCTTGGAGCTGTTCGACGAGCTATTCATGTTCTCCGGTATGCAGGACCGCTTCGAGTTCAAGCTGGTTGGTAAGAAGGAAATGTATATTCCTTATAACAGCTACGAGCTGTATTTCGACTGCAATCCTGAAACCCAGTTGATGGGAAACCACGTCAACCCAGAGTGTGAGCGCTGGGAATTACACCGCGTATGGGTTGTTGAGGCCACCCTCAAAGGGGACCGTCGCCATGTTTACAGCAAACGTACCTATTACCTAGACGAAGATACCTTTGGCGCGGGTCTTTACGACGCCTGGGACCAGAGCGGTCAGCTCTATCGGTCGATGATGCTGGGCGGTGTTCAATTTTACGACCAGGATATTCCGTACATCGTTAAACACTCTATCTATGACTTTAATAAAGGTATGTACGGTCTGATTAACGACGCGCTCAGCGGTGGTTATAAAGTATTGGATGCGCCGCGTTCAGAACGTGATTTGAATCCGGAAGCTGTGGTCGCTCGCGAGACTTCCAGATAGTCCAAAAGCTGATTAGCGTCGCCTTTACAGGTGACGCTTAACTGTGCAACTTCGCCAGGCGATGTAACCGTAGTACTCGGCAATTTGAGCGGGCTACGTAGAGGATAACAATAATGATTTTGATCGACCTGATGAGTGGGTGGCTGCTGCGAAGGCTACCCCGGTTATTGGTGGTTTTTTTCTTCGCAAATGCAGTTTTTTCTTTTGCTGTGGCAGGCTCTTTGGCGTCGGGTACGGCACCAAAACAAGATGAGTCAGCCACTGTTGGGCTGTTCGATCCACTCGATAATGTCGGAGCGATTCAGCCAGTCCCTGAAACGCAGCCGACCTTAAGCGTCGCCCGAGCGGGGAAACGAATCATAGGCGTGGGTTTGCGTGGTTTGATCATGATGTCAAACGATGAGGGTGAATCCTGGACGCAAATTGATAGTCCTGTGGGTAGTGATCTTGTACAGGTCCGCTTTCGCGATGAGAAGCATGGATGGATTGTCGGCCATGACTCGGTTTTTCTGGCTACGGAGGATGGCGGTCAGACATGGTCGGTGTTGTTGGACGGCCGCAGTCTTCTCACGTTACTAAAAAATTATTACGCAGGTGTGGCTGATCTCGATGAGTTTGAATCTGAGAGCATGTTGCGTGAGTTCGAGCTCGCAATGAACACCTCTTCTGACGCCGATGTAATGGCAACCCCCTTTCTTGATGCTTACATAAATGAGCAGGGCGAAGGATATGTGGTGGGGGCATTTGGCATGATTCTGCGCACGACTGACAACGGTGGACACTGGGTTCCATGGATAGAGCGAACTGACAATGATCGGCGCATGCACCTCTATTCTGTAAGCATGTCAGGTTCAGAGGCTTTTATTAGCGGTGAGCAAGGATTGGTGATGCGCCTGGATGAAAGTTCGCAGCGTTTCGTCAAAACACCAACTCCGTATACGGGTACCTTCTTTGGCGTGAGTGTCTCTGCAGATACGGTCTTGGTGTATGGCCTGCGGGGCAGTCTCTTTGCCAGCAAGGATCTTGGTGAGTCATGGAGCAAGGTGGAAACCGCCCAAGAGTCTGCCATTGTTCAAAGTCTGCCTATCGGTAAAAACAAAGCCCTGCTGATTAGTCAGAGAGGGGGTGTTCTGCAGATAAATACCAAAACTCTCGAACTGAAGAAAGTGGCTGACGATTATCGAGGCGCGGTTTTCTCTGCAGCGGTATTAAATGCATCTGACAAGTTGCTACTGGCACAGTTTTCTGGCGTCCGAACAACAGAATTGAAGCCCTAGTTTAAAACGCGATCGACGCTAGCCGGCTGGGCATCCAGCTGACCCGGATTTAAATAGCCAGAATGGCGAGGTGGGTCGGCGCACAAAGTGGCCGCTGCCCGTCGATCCTCGGAGATAGAGATGGTCAATCAGAAGAATACCAATGGGATGCCAGTCGTCCGAAATGTAAAGGATTTTGATAAGAAGTCCGGTGGCCTGTTCGAGCGATTAATTTTCAGTAACCGAATCCTGGTTATTCTGTGCTGCTTGGCTGCGACGGTGGTGCTTGGTTTTTTTGCGACCCGTATTGAGGTGAACGCCAGCTTTGAACGGATGATTCCGGTTAATAATCCGTATATCAAGAATTACCTTGAGTATAAGAACGAGCTGCCCGGTCTGGGTAATAGCATCCGGGTTGTGGTTGAAAATAAGACGGGGGATATCTATGACCCGGAGTATCTTGACGTTCTTCGAAAAGTTAACGATACCCTTTATCTCATCCCCGGCGTTGACCGTTCCTGGATGCGCTCACTCTGGATGCCCATCGTGCGATGGAGAGAAGTAACTGAAGATGGTATTAGTGGCGGAGCAGTCATGCCTGCTAACTATGACGGCAGCGAAGACAGCATTCAGGCGTTGCGACGTAATATCTTTCGAGCAGCAATATCGGGAAGCCTGGTAGCGAACGATGGTCGCTCGAGCATGATTGTAGCACCCCTGCAAGACACTAACCCGCAAACGGGTGAGCCGTTACATTACGGTGATTTTTCCGACCAGTTGGAACAAAAAATCCGTGCTTATGAAAGTGACTCAATAGGTATCCATATAGTTGGATTTAGCAAGCTAGTTGGTGACCTGATTGAGGGGTTAAAGGTAGTGATGTTGTTTTTTGCCATCTCCGTGGCAATCGCATCGATATTTGTTTATCTCTATACGCATTGTTTGCGTAGTACGTTGTTATTGGTTGGCATTGCAGTTACCGGTGTGGTGTGGCTGTTGGGCTTGATGCAGTTGCTCGGTTATGAGCTGGATCCTTACTCGATTTTGGTACCCTTTCTGATTTTTGCTATTGGCCTCTCGCACGGCACGCAAAAGATGAACGGGATCTTGCAGGATATTGGGCGCGGCACTCATAAGTACGTCGCGGCACGTTACACCTTTCGCCGGTTGTTTCTGACTGGTTTGACAGCATTGCTGACCAACATAGTTGGTTTTGCAGTGCTGGCGATCATCGACATTCCGGTTATCCGTGACTTGGCTCTTACCACCAGTGTTGGTGTCGCGGTGCTCATTTTTACCAAGCTCATCCTGATTCCAGTGGCGCTTTCTTATATCGGCGTCAGTGAGAAAGCGGCGCAAATTGCTATAGAGAAAGACCAAGCGGGCCAGGCCAACAAAAATTGGCTTGGTAGAGTATGGAAAGGATTAGACCGCTTTACTGAGCGCAAATGGGCACTCGCTGCAATTGGTGCTTCAATTATTGTGACGGCAGGCAGCACTGTTCTGATGATGGATCTGCAGATTGGTGACCTTGACCCTGGCGCGCCTGAACTGAGGCCAGACTCTCGTTACAACCAAGACAATGCCTATATCACCTCACATTATGGACTATCGAGTGATCAGTTTGCCGTAATAATGAAAACGGATGTTGACGGCTGTCGTTTTTATCGACCGTTACAAACAATGGATCGTTTGGCTTGGAAGTTACGGCAAACTGAGGGGGTTCAAACCACTAGCTCCCTGGCCGACACCGTACGCTTTGTCTCTTCAGGCATGGCTGAAGGCAGTGCTAAGTGGTTGACCATCAGTCGTGATCAGGCAATCACGAACGCATCAGTGGATGCTGCCATGATCTCTTCACCAGGCATTACAAATCAGAACTGTTCGGTTACTCCGTTGGTAGCGTACCTCTCCGATCATAAAGCCGAAACGCTTAACCGGGTGTTGGGGGTGGTTGAGGACTTTGCAGCCGAATACAACACTGCCCCTGACGCTGAGCGTCCGGTGCAGTTTCTGCTGGCTGCGGGTAATGCGGGCATAGAGGCAGCAACAAATATTGAGGTAGAGAAGGGCATTATCACAATGTACTTCGCAGTGTACGGGGCTACGGCGCTTCTTTGTTTGCTGACTTTCAGAAGCATCCGCGCCACTTTAGTCGCACTTATTCCGCTCATCATGACCACGATCATCTGCAAGGCGTTGATGGTCCTGCTCGGTATTGGGCTCAAAGTGGCCACGTTGCCGGTAATAGCCGTAGGAGTTGGAGTTGGGGTGGATTACGCACTGTATCTTTTGAGTGTGCAGGTTGCGGTGCAAGAACGTGGCGAAAGCCTTGCCGTTGCTTATCGTCGATCACTCGACTTCACCGGGCGAGTGGTTGCACTGATTGGCCTAACAATGGCAGCCGGCGTCATAACCTGGGCTTGGTCACCAATCAAATTCCAAGCTGACATGGGGATTCTGCTGACCTTCATGTTCCTTTGGAACATGCTCGGGGCGCTGATTTTGATCCCCGCGCTCTCACATTTTTTGCTAAATCCCAAAAGTACTGCTGGCACCCCTGGTGACAGTACGGACGAAGCGGGTGCTCCGCTTTCCAGTACCGCGTATACACATTCTGCAGGTCAGACATCTTATAAGCAGGAAGAGGTCGCGAGCCTTTGAGATATCAGGTGGATGATGTTTGAGATCACCGCTTTGAATTGAAACGCCCGCCGCTGTTAATGCGGTAGGCAAGAACAACAGATGGAGAAAAGTATGTTTGAGCTTTTGATGAGTGCCGACATGATGGTGCCAGATCCTGATGGTATGACCGAGTTGTTGGTCGACAAATTAGGCATACATAAACATGAACGCTGGCGCCAGGCTTTCGATGATCATCCTTATATTGCTCACTTTCTCCGTGTGCACAAGTCGTTAGCTGTTTCGCCAACTCGTGTCGAGCCGCAATGGCATCTGGATCGCCCGAATCCAGGCGATCCGATGTTTCATGACTTTCTGGAAAGTCTGAAAGCATTTCAGGGAAAGCACCGTCCCATGTTGACCCACTCCATCGTACTTGCCTTGCATGGCGATAAGTTCGATGCGCTGGTCAGCAAGCTCATGCGTCGCGGTTTGCCGTTTCGCATGGCGCAGCGGACTCCGGATATGCCTTTCGACCGGCTATGGCTGGGTGCTACCCCTGAAAAGCCGTTCTATGACCCTGTGGTAGATGGCGGGCTGTGTATCGAAATCATGCCGGTTGAACCCCTGCAGCTGCCCCAGGAAACCTTTGCAGTACCGCCGGTGCAACCTAGGGACTCCAAGCCAGGCGATATGGTCCGGGTTTCTGCGCGTGGGTATCTGGTGCGGGATCTGAATGAGACGCTTCGTCGCGTTTCAACCAATCTAGATTGGGAGCCGAGTGGGACGGTTGAGACCATTAAAAGCGAGGGTTACCTTCGTGCGAGGATGGGCTTTACCTTGCCTAATAGCGCCACCCTTGATCTGATTGAGGCTACCCGCTGGAATAGTGAGGCCGGCTTGTACCTTAATAGCTGGGGCCCCGGACCATATTACATTCGCATTGCGGTGAATGATCTCGCGGCAAAAGCCGAAGACCTGCGTGCTCGGGGCACCAAATTTACCTGGATCGAGACAAGTGACGCAGTGGCAGGAAAATCACTGATTCGCGTCGACTCCTACGAGCTCAATGGTCAATTGTTTGAGTTTGAGGAGTGTTGAGATGAAGGACGTAGAAACCATGGCGATCGAGATCAACGGCGCGGTCAAGGTTATTCTTGATGGTGCGGTGGGTTGGGTCATATTGACCAGGCCTGCTCAAATCAATGCCATTAACGATGATATTCGCCAGGGCGTTCCTGCTGCTTTGGCCTTGCTGGACGCTAACAATGCGGTTCGTGCTGTCGCCATCCGCGGTGAAGGTGAACGAGGGTTTTGTGCTGGCGCTGACATCAAAGAGAAGCGCGGCGTGGAAACCTCTCTAGATGTGCGCAAACGCATTGAAGTCTCAAGCTGGATCGACTCGCTCGACCGCGTTAGCAAACCCATCATTGTGGCTATTCACGGATACTGTATGGGCGGGGGCCTGGAGTTAGCCCTGGCGGCGGATATTCGTGTCGCGTCACCTGATGCCATACTATCTTTGCCGGAAACCGGGTTGGGGCTGATTCCCGGTGGAGGAGGGACACAGCGGCTCAGCCGGGTCGTTTCACCAGGCCACGCACTGGATATGCTTTTGACCGGCGATCGTTTGGATGCAGCCAAAGCTCTGAGTATCGGCCTGGTAACCAGAGTCTCTTCAGATAGCGATAGCTTGCTGGATGAAGTGAGTGTGCTGGCGCACCGAATTGCTGCAAAACCGCCAATGGCATCGGCCTTTGTCAAGCGAGCTGCTCGCGCATCCCTGGAAATGGAGCTTGGTGCCGGGCTGAGCCTGGAGCGCGACCTGTTTTCTTTGTTGGCGACCACAAAAGACGCTAAGGAGGCTGCGCTTGCATTTAGCGAGCGGCGTCAGCCTGTTTTTACCGGTGAGTGATACTGACCTTAACGTACGGAGTTACAAGATGACGACGGGAAAACTTGATGGGCGCGTAGCGATAGTCACCGGTGCTGGCGGTGGTCTGGGCGCGGAATGTGCGCGAGTGCTGGCGGCGCATGGTGCCAGTCTGGCGATTGTGGATATCAATGAAGCCGCTGCCGCGCGCGTGGCAACGGAGATTGAGGCGTCTGGCGGCTCGGCGATGAGCGTCGCGACCGATGTCTCATCCGAGGAAAGTGTTGAGGCGATGGTCAGCGCGGTCATGGAGCGATTCGGCCGTATCGATGTACTGCACAACAATGCTGCAGTGCTTGACGTCGCCCAGCGTCAGAATGATCGAGACATCTGCAACCTGGACATTGCTGCGTGGGATCGCGCCATTGCTGTCAACCTGCGCGGTTCGGTGTTATGTACCAAGCACGTCGTACCAGTGATGCTGAAACAGGGAAAAGGCTCGGTCATCTTTGCCACCTCTGGTCTGGGCGCTCAGGGTGACTTGTCACTGACGGGTTACGCCTGCTCCAAGGCAGCATTGAATATGATGCCGAAACTGGTCGCGGCGCAGTATGGAAAGCAGGGAGTTCGGGGCAACGCGGTACAAATTGGGCTCGCGCCGGCAGAAAATGCACACTCGTCCATGCCAAGGGAGCTGCTGGATATTCTGCGGGATAACCACATGACTCCTGAACTCGGCACGCCAAAACAAATTGCCGACGTGGTCGCGTTTCTTGCCAGTGATGAGTCGTCGTTTGTTACGGGCACAACGCTAGTCGCTGATGGCGGATTTTCAAGCCATACGCCGTCGCTGGTGGCGATGCAGGCATTCTTCAGTCAGTCCGATCACAAAGGCATGTAAAACTGATATAGGGTTTGCTTTAAGAGGGTTTGATAATTGCGGCGAGAATGAAATTCGCCGCATGCTCGCGCCAAATCTTCATGCCCTCTGTTGACCTGGTATCGAAACCCACCAGAACCGAGAGGGTGTAGTGGTTGGTAAAGCCGCCAGACATCAATAGCGCTGATGTGGCTAGCAGAAAATGGGCATCTACATCCGCCCGGAAAATTCCGTCGGATATCCCACGCTGCAGTAGCGAGGCAAACTTGGCTATTAGCGCCGGCGATTGGCCGGAGAAACTGTTGACCTGATCGTCGTGAGCTGACTCATGATAGCGGATACCTTCAAGCGCCAATGAGCCAAGTAGTGGGTCTTTCATGTACTGCTCGAAGGTACAGTCGAGCAGTGTCAAGAGGGCCTGTTGTGGCGGCAGGTGTTCTACATTCAGTGCGAGGAGCTCATCCATTATTTGCCGTGACGAGTCATCCAGCACTGTTGTAAATAGGGATTCCTTGGAGCCGTAGTAATGGTAAACCAGTTGCTTGGTTACTCCTGCCTGCCGCGCTATATCCTCCATTCGCGCCCCGGCCAGACCTTTTTGGGCAAAGATCTTCTTGGCCGCTGAAAGCAGACGCTCAAGGGTATCTCGCTTGCTGGGTTCGGCGCGAGCCGAGAAAGACTGGAGGTCATCAGTAGGCATGTCACACTCTTGATACATGACGCTTTTGGGTAATCAGGATAAAGCATTGCACGCGCACTGGGTACCCTGAAATCAAGCGCTTTGCTAGTCGAGAAAAGCAACGGGAGAATAGTTATGGAAACAGGGCTTCAAGGGCGCAAAGCGCTAATTTGCGCTTCCTCCCGCGGGCTTGGTTTTGCCTGTGCACAGGCGCTCGCACTCGAAGGTTGCGCCATAGTGATCAATGGTCGTGATGAGGCATCCCTAGCGTGCGCTGCCAGGCAAATTGCGCAGATCACAGGCGTAAGGCCGTTGCATGTGGTGGCTGACATTGCCACCGAAGAGGGTCGAGAAAAACTCGCCGAACCGCTGGCCAGTGCGGATATCCTGGTGACCAACAATGGTGGTCCCCCACCGGGCGACATGGCTGATTGGGACAACGCGCGCTGGCATGCCGCCCTCGAAGCAAACATGTTGTCTGCGGTGTCGCTTATTCAAGACGTTGTTCCGGGCATGCGCACGCGCAAGTTTGGTCGGATTGTCAATATCACCTCCGCAATGGTGAAGACTCCGCGCTTGGCCATGGGACTGTCAACGGCTGCCCGTGCCGGGCTTACCGCGTTCTCCAAGGCGCTCTCTGCGGAGGTAATCCGGGACAATGTGACGATCAACAACCTGCTGCCGGAAAGGATTGAGACAGACCGTCTGCGCTACATGACAGACAAATTGGCGAAGCACAAGGGGATTAGTTTGGCGCAGGCACGTGAGGAGATGCTTCGCCCCATTCCTGCTGGTCGTTTTGGTCGGCCCGAAGAGCTTGCCGCGGCCTGCATTTTTCTTTGCTCGCAGCAGGCAGGCTATATAACAGGACAGAACCTGCAACTAGATGGTGGCGCCTATTCGGGGCTGATCTGATAGGTCATCGAGACGACAGCGTCTTCCAGTTACCAGGGGGGGCTTCGTGCGGTGCAAAGTCCAACTCGACTTCTACTCCATTCGGGTCGTAAAAGAAAACCTGCCAGGTTAGGGTGCCGGGGGTACGTATGATGCGAAAGGTTACTTGGTGCTTTTGGAGGGACCCCAAGGTCCTGATCAAATCATTGGCGGAAAAAGCCATGTGGTCTAGAACGCCACGGCGTGGAACAGGCATTTCTTTAACCTCGATAACATGCAGCACCGGCTCATCCTTTAAATATAGCCAAATTCCGGGGACCGGGAAATCCGGTCGTTGCCCTACCCGGAGTTCAAGCAGGTCAGTATAAAAACGACGCGTTAACTCAAGCTGATCCGTTACGATCGTGAAATGATCCATGCTGGTGATCATGCCAGAAGCTCTCTCTGTGGTCTGCAGGTGGGGGGAGTCGAAGCCCTAGACTTTGTCGCTGGATCTAGATCTGGAGTTTACTTTGGAGCTTAAAGACAGGGGAAGCTGGCCTGTTTTAGTCCATTCGGCGATCCCTTCCCAGATATCAGACCGTGCGTTTGCAAAGTTGTGCAAGTGAGCATTACCGGCAACACATAAGAGTGTCTTGTCACACGCATTGGAAAAAAATTCAGGTTCCTTCTCTGGTGCAGGACTGACATCAACTTCACCGTATGCCAGCAATACCGGACAGAAAATGTTGGCGGCACTGGCGACAACCACGTTTGGAGTGAGTGCTGCGGTGGCCAGAGTGACGGGTGTCAGGCTCGAGTGCTGGTTATCGACAGTTATTACGGCTTCAGCAACATCCGGCAGGTGGAAAAGAGCGCGCATCTGCGATCGATCCGTGGGTATGTAGCCGCTGGGGGGGAGTGCCACCTTCATCGCTTCTACTTTGGCACCGGCCAGTTCCAGAGGCAGGTTGCTCCAGCCTGCGACGATAAGGCGATCAAAGCTCTTGTAATGAGCTTGCTGATAGGTGATCAGCATACCGCCCATGGAGTGGCCCAAGCCGGCGACTGTCAGGCTTGTTGATTCTGCCAACGTGCCCCACTGGTTCGACATTAAGGCTTGAACACACTGTTGAGTGGCAAGGTGATTGGCCTCTGCTATCACATTCAATGTCAGCTTGGATTCGGGCTCAGGCCTGCTGCTTTCACCCATGCCCAGATTGTCGAGCGCTAGAACCAGGTAGCCTCTATCGGTCATAAACTCGGCAAAGCTGTAACTCGGGTCAAGGTATGGCGGATGAAAGTAGCTGCGTGAGCAGCTGCCGCCATGCAGGCAAACAACAAGGGTCAGTGTCTCTGGCACGTGGTCGCCAAACTTGTCCGGCAGGAACAGAGAGCCGCATAGGTCAACTTTGGATATGAAGGGGGTAAGGTGAGTTACGTCCCAGGATAGATTGATCGTTCGCATCCGTTACACCTTAGCAATTCCCCTTGGCCGCGAAGCTCAAGGGGATTGGTGAGTTGGTTTTATCGTTGAGATTCGCGCATCACAATGGCTTCGGGGTTTAACTCACGTTCAGTGCGAGCTTCGGTGAGAACCTGATAGCCGGCGTCCATTCCGTCGTTGACGATGCCGTACATGCCTTTATTAAAGTCGTACATGGCGTGCTTCACGACGTAGGGGATGTCGTGGTCATAGAACTGGACACCTCCAAGCATCATCGAACGATACAGCTGGCCATTTTGATCCCAGGCATCGTACAGGCCGGCACCATAGGTATCTTCATCGAGATAGTAGGTGCGCTTGCTGTAAACGTGACGCATTCCTGGTTTCAAGGTTGCTTCAACCTCCCATACACGGTGAAGCTCCCAGCGCTCGCATTCGGGGTTTACATGAGAGGTGCGGAACTGGTCCTCACAATCGAAGTAGAACTTGTAGGTGTTGTATGGAATCAGCATCTCTTTGCGTCCAACAAGCTTGAAATCAAACCTATCCTGCACGCCTGAGAACATGAATAGTTCGTCGAACAGCTCCAAGCCGCCCATGCTCCCCACCGGAGTGTCGTAATTGAACTCGGGGGCGAGTTTGATGCGCCGCTGTCCAGGGGTATAGCTCCAGGCACGGCGCGGCTTGTCGGTCGGATCGATAAAGTCCATCAGGCCAGTGAGCTCTCCCGCTTTGCGTGCGGGTTGCTTGGTCAGCGAGTAAACACGGTAAAAAAGATCTTCCGGCCGGCCTGGTACGTCTGTCTGGTAGTAAGGGCGCTCAACGAACGTAGCTTGGTTGGCAGACTGGGTTACTGACCCGTTTCTATCAACGACCCAGGTGTTGGACGAAGAGGTGGTGGTACCAAACTTGCCGTCGTTATAACGCACGAGCAGGTTCCAGATTACTTCATTGCCTGTCTGGGGGATCGGAAAGGGTAAGCCGCCACGACAATTTGGTTCAATCGCCAGCCCGTCCTTCAGGGTGTGGCAGGTAGTTGCGTTACGCACAGTTGCGTCCAGCACTTCCTGCGGGTAGGCAGCAGATCTGTGGCTGGGGTAAATGTCCATGTAGTAATCGGCGTTGCGCTTCAATACCTCTATCTGTCCCGCACTAAGCAGGTGCTCGTGCTCGCTTAGATTGGCCGCAGTAATTCGATACATGGGTTTGTCCGCAGCATAGGGGTCTTTCCAAAACCCTGTACCTGGCTCGAATCCCGGGGGGGCGGTTCGCAGACCTCCCTCATAGGCTGGAATGCTACCATCGGCGTTCGCTGCCTGAATAGCGCCCAATGGTGTGAGGGTATCGCCGATAGCGCTGGCTTCATCCGGGCTCACTGCGGCCAGAGATGTGGCGGACAGGCCGCCAACTAGCAATCCAATAGCAATTTTCAGTTTCATGATCTTTCTCCGTTTTTGTTTTTATAAAGAGAGCGCGAAAAATCGCTGTCCGGCACTGCTGTCAGGCAACGAGTTCGAGGTTAGGTAGTAGAACAATGAAGGTGCGGGACGTGCATCCCGATTTCCCTGCGCAGGAACGCCTTCCGGTAGGCAGAGCTGACCGGAACCGGATTCACCCTGGATGTAAACCAGAGATGCTTTCATCTTTATTTCCTTTTATTTTTATTTTTCAAAGGCTTTCATCGTGCTTCCAGCCCAGTCTGGATGGGCTGTACAGCCGAATCTGATTGCCTGCCTAAGACCCTAGCAGAGCATTGAAAATAATTCCACATGTAGATTGAAATTCTACAATCGGAATTATGCTGTCAGGATGCTTTAAGCGAGAGGAAGGGTTGTTTTGCTCTTTGCTCGCACCTCAGGGTGCTGGATATCCGTTTTACGCTCGGTAAAACGGATATCCAGCGCCTCCGGTTCTTTCTTGTTACGTTCCCGATTGCCGTATACAGCGGACGGCGAATGTTCATGCGTGGTGATGCCAATGGGTATCGGACGCATTGTTTATTGGGCGTAGCAAGGACTCTGTCGGCAGGTGTTTGGTAAAGGAAAACTTGAGTCAGCCCAGTAGGGAGATATTTTAGTGAATAACAAAAATACCGATTTCGACGTGATTGTCGTGGGTGGGGGAAGCAATGGCCTTTCAGCGGGTTGCTATCTCGGCCTTGAGGGCAAGCGTGTTCTTGTTCTAGAGGCGTTGGACAAGGTAGGTGGGATGGCGTCGTCCGGCTATCTCATCCCTGAGGCGCCGGAGCATCTGGTGCATCCTTGTGCGCTCGACATGATGTCGATGCGCGTGCACTCCCATGTACCGGAGGAGCTAGGCTTGGCCGACCACGGCTTTGACTCTATCGAGTTGTCGCCGGGTTATGTCTATCTACACCCCGATGGAAGCTCGTTGATTTTTTGGCGAGATCGGCAAAAAACAGCAGATGAAATTCGTCGGTTTAGCCACAAGGATGCTGCTGCATTTCTTGAGTTCATGGATGTTATCGACATGTTCATGGATATAGCCCTGCCTATGATGCGGGTAGATCCCGCGCGGTTCAACTTGACAAGTAAGCTTAAAGTTCTAGGCGTGGCGCTGAAGAACCGGCACCTTAAGCCTGAACTCATGGCGCTGATGACAGGGTCCGCTCATCAGGCTGCCAAGGAACGTTTCGAGCACCCGGTGACCATTTCCGCGATGTGCGCGCTGACGGGACTGGCAGGTGATATTCGGGCTGATGGCGGCGGTATCTATTATGCGCTACTTGGGTTTCTGCACCGCTTTGGCGTGGGACGGGTCAGGGGAGGTATGCAGCAATTGAGTAACGCAATGTGCTCACGTCTCGAGGAGCTGGGTGGCAAGGTGATTACGTCTGCCACGGTGACTGAAATCATCTCTTCGCAGGGCAAAATCGAAGGCGTTCGACTTGCTGATGGGCGCACTTTCACTGCGCCCGCGGTGATAGCAGGTTGTCACCCCAAGGTAGCGCTGGAAATGGTAACCCCGGGCGAAATGCCTGCCCACCTGCTCACACGGGTAGCCATGGCTCCTGCCAACGCGAAGGGCTCGGGCCCACTGAAAGTGGATGTCGCGCTTGACGGTTTGTTGTCGGTTCCACGCTATGAGGCCATCCGCGGCGACGGAATTGATTTACGCAAGACGGTCCTGTTGATCGGTACGGAAGACGCAGTACTTGAAAGCTTCGCCGCCTGTGAGCGTCGCGAAGTCCCTAGGCACCCCTACATTACGCTTGCGGTCCCTAGTGCGGCGGATCCGACTCAAGCGCCCGCCGGCCAGGACATCGTATATGTCTATCCGCCAGTCATGCCTGTCAACCCCAGTGCAGGCTGGGATGCGCTAAGGGAGACTGTGGCGGACCAGGTGTTACGCCAATTGGCTGACTACGTGGATGGCATCGATGGTCATGTCATTGGCCGCCGTATCGAGGCAGCACCGGACTTCACAGAACGGCTAAATACAGTGAATGGCTGTGTAGTCCATATCGACACCACCACCATGCGTTCGAGCACTATGCGGCCTGCCTATGGGCTGGGTGGCGATACTCTCCCGGTTTCCGGGCTGTATCTGGGTAGCGCAGGCAGCCACCCGGGCGGCGGAGTCAATGGTATGGCCGGCAAGCTTGCAGCCAAGCGGGCGTCCACGTTTTTGTCGAAGAATTCCTAAGTCGGCTGTATCGCTTACCCGCGATTACAATCGTGACTATAACAAAAGACCTGAAGGTCACAGGGAGAACCACTAATGTCAGCAGAAATGAACGAGCTTGATATCGAGCAGGCTTATCACGCGGTTTCAGATACCTATCTTGGCTCAGCAGTCGATATCCACGGGCTGTGCAGGGATAAGCGGATTAACGACCCAGTTATGCGTGGCGACTTCGTAGATAGTTACCTGGGTGTGCCAACCAATGCTGGTGCCAAGGCGGCCAAATGCGTTGTCACGCTGTTCAAGCACAAAGACGTGATGGCGGTGCTGCGCGACGCAGAAACCTTCACCAGCGGTTTTATTGCCGAAGGGCTGGGCGCGTTCTTCGACGGTTTGATTGTGTTAGCCATGGACGGTGAACAGCATCGTCGTACACGGGCCCTGTTGCAGCCAGTGTTCATGCCGGAAACGGTCAACAAGTGGCGACCGGAAATCGACAGGGTGATTCGGGAAGAGTTTCTGCTGCCAATGCAGGCAGACAAGAAAGCCAACCTGATGGATTTCGGGTTGTATTTCCCCATCCGTGAGATGTACGCGCTGATGGGCTTTCCAAGCGACGACCCAGATAAATTCAAACAATACGCTACTTGGGCTCTCGCGCTGGTGGCCGCCAACCAGATCGATCCGGAGAAAGCGCGTATCTATGGTGCCTTTGCCGGTAAAGCGGTTAAGAACCTGTATGACGCGATAATGGAAATTGTGGTGACAAAACGGGCTGCTGGCGCAAAGGGCGATGACTTGATCAGTCGAATGATCAACGCTGAATATGAAGGCCGTGCGCTGGATAACCATGAGGTAACTACCTTCGTGCGCTCTTTGTTACCCGCCGCTGGAGAAACAACCACACGCACCTTCAGTTCGATCATGACACTGTTGCTTGAGCGGCCAGAGCTGCTGGAACGAGTGAAAAGAGATCGGGGTTTGATTGGCAAGTTGATCGACGAAACTGTGCGTTATGAGCCTGTAGCAACTTTCAAGGTTCGTCAGGCTTCGAGAGACGTCGAGGTGGGTGGCGTTCTGGTTCCCAAGGGGGGCTTGGTTCAGTGCATGGTGATATCCGCCAACCGAGACGAAGATGTCTTCGACAACGCAGATCAGTTTGATATTGATCGAAAGGTGAAGCCTTCCTTCGGCTTCGGCTGGGGGGCGCACATGTGCATCGGTCAGTTTGTTGCCAAGGTCGAAATCAATTGCGCGATCAACGCAATTCTGGATCTGTTTCCAAACATCCGATTGGACCCAAGTATGCCTGCGCCTGTCATCGCAGGGGCTCAACTGCGAGGTGCGAAATCCATTCATGTGATTTGGGATTGATGCAACCTTAGCGGAGGAATACCAGTATGAAATCTTACAAAAACATCCCCGAGCGTGGCGACTTTGTTTACCAGCAGCTAGTTGGCCCATGCAAAACCACTGGGCCGACGTTGAATGAAACGCGCTCATTCTTCGGCCTGTTGCTGAGCAAGAGCATGCCTTTTGGCTCTGTACGTGATGATGAAGGGCACATCTACTCATTTGTTCGCTCGGTAATGGCCCCTACAGGTACGCCCAACCCGACGCGGTTTTTTTATCAGTCTACGCGGATTGACGGCCAGCATATTCGTATGGATACCGAGCGAATGGCAAAGCAGGCGTTGACGCCAATGCCAACGCAGACACTGGATGGGGATACGGTGCGCTGGACCAGCCTACCCGGAGAAGAGGGCAACCCCTGGTTACTGGAAGCCTCTGCTGAGCATATCAAGTGGGTGGAAGAGGGGCTGTATGAGCTGCAGGGGAAGCCGGTTGGCTGCGGTATGCAATGGTATTTGCCTGGTGTTGAGTGGGGCACGTTTTATGTCTCGCAACTGTGGAGCCTTTCCGGCGTGTGCGAAGGGCGGAAAGTGAAAGGCCTGATGGCACTGGACCAAGTGTATATGGCAGAAGGTGGAGCCATACATTTCAAGAAAGACTTGGTGGTAAACAACAAAATGCACGTCATCTGGTGGTCTTTTGCCACGGTATACAAGGACGGTACATTCGACTCGGGATCTTTCATGGTCGGCCATGACAACCTTGGTTACGCCATCTTAAACAATGAAAAAGGCGAGGTGCGTACTACCACCGATATCGAGGGCTTGGCAGTGCATAAGGACGGTAGTTACTTCCTGGACAATGCGCGAATTGTTTTGGACGGCAGCGAAGAGTGGGAGTTTCTGCCGGACGAAAAGGGTGAAATGGCGGACTTTGTTGGCGGCTTTCCGATTACAGCCCAGCAGGAAGGTCGCTGGCGCAGAGTAGGGGACACACGCGAACCAGACCACTGGCTGGCGTGGGGAGAGTCCGATCGCCGCAATGGCTCAGCGCGTAACGTACGTGGTGCGGATCTATGACAGTCTCAATCGCCCGACTGTTCGAGGGCATAAACAGGAGCGGAATGTGATGCCAGGCTTAAACCAAAAAGACATAGACGCCTTTTTACACGGCCAAATCGCCTGTTGGAATTCAGGTAACCGTGAAGGCTTCTTCGAGCATTATCGGCAGGTTGCCCCAAAGGGCTTGAGCATTGAGTACGTTGGGCGCCCGGCGGCGGATGGCTGGCCTGTACTTGAAGCTATGTGGGACCAGCAAAATAGCCGCTTTTCGGTGGAGGTAGAGGTGAGTATTCTCGGCCCGAATGAAGCCGCCTGTCACCATCGCAATGTGATGCGGGACGGCAGTGGCTCAATTGAGACGATTGAGCTGTACCGGTTCGAGGCAGATACAATGAGCGTGCGTTATTTTATTAAACAATAGTGTTTGCTCTACTGAGCCACAAAAAACCGCTGCCCTGGCAGCGGTTTTTTGTGGGCCATACTCACGCTAGGGCGAGGCTTCAACTTTCGCCAAATTGCTCGGTGATTTGACCGGGCGCGTTTGGCTGGCTGATACGATGCAATAGCAAACTGGCGGCGCTGAGGCCAAGCATTACAGTGATAACCGGCAATGCACTTGGGCTCATCCACAGGCTGACGATGCCCACGGCCAAAGTGCCGAACAAGAACTGTATGAACCCAATGACTGATGAGGCAGAGCCGGCGCGGTGGCCCTGACTTGCCATTGCCAAGGCTACCGCGTTGGGTGTCAACAGGCCCATGGAGGTCATGTAGATAAAAAAGCACAGCATAAGCTGCGACAGGTTGATAGTGCCTGCCCAAATGGACAGCGTCGCCATTAGGGTTGCGATTGCTGGCGCAAGAAGCACATATTTGAGCAAAGTGGCAGGGCCGTAGCGAGCGACCAGTTTCGCGTTCAGTTGTGAACCAACAATCATGCCAAAAGCGTTGAGGCCGAAGAACCAGCCAAAGTGGTTAGGTTGGATACCATAGAGGTCGATGATGATCTTGGGGGATCCGGATACATACGCGAACATCCCGCCAAAAGGTAACGCACCTACCAGGACAAACCGCATAAACTTCCAGTCACAGGCCAGGCTCAGGTATTGATTGAATGCGGAACGTAGTTTCGGCTTGCTGCCGTTGCCGAGACTCGGTGAGGTTTCTCGCATGCAAAAATGGACACCCAGCAGCAGCGCCAGTCCACAGGCAGCTAGGGTCATGAAAATACCGCGCCAGCCGACTACCAGCAGCAAAGCTCCGCCTGCAAGCGGTGCCAGAATAGGCCCGAGGCCCAACATCAACATTAGCATCGAAAAGGCTCTCGCGGCCTGTACAGTGGAGGTTCGGTCGCGGATGACAGCCCTGCTGATGACTACGCCAGCTCCCCCGCCCAGCGCCTGGCAAAAGCGTGCTGCGGTCAGCGTTGTCAGATCCGCTGCGAAGGCACAGCCAATTGATGCGATGAAGAATAAGGTTAACCCTGCATAGAGCGGTGGCTTGCGGCCGTAGAGGTCGCTGAGCGGGCCGTAGATCAACTGCCCAAATGCCATTCCCAGAAGAAATACGGCCAGGGTGATTTGCACCTCCGACGAGCTGACTTGCAGTTGGCTCGCAATTACCGGAAAGGCTGGCAAGTAAAGGTCGACGGAGAGCGGCGAAAGGGCCGTCAGCATGGCGAGTAAAAATAGCCAGCCGGGGAGCAGCGGTACCTTCTCAGGAAGCGTCATAGCGGAGAGTCCTATCGAATGACACGTGCAAGCGGCGTTCAGTCAGGCGCCGTGTCGGTTTCAAGAGTGGGTATTGTTTTTTGCTAGCGAGACAGCTGGTGGGTGACGCTAAAAAAGCCCCCTCAAGCCCAGCAGACTATCGGGGGCTACACGATCAACTTGTTATGTACGGTGTGCTATTTCCCAGGCTTTGAGATCGAAGCCCGGGGTGCTGGCCTCACTGATGGTGAGTTCGGCTGGACGAGAAAGCAGTTTCTTCCCGGCCATGTGATCACTTGGCCGGTTGCAGGACTCAACCGCAACCAGGTGATCCTTGCGGAAGCAGAGCACGGAAAACTGTTGCGAACTCGGGTCGCCTAACGTGACGGTGGTGTCGAAGCCGGTAGACAAACCAACGATCTGCAGCTTGAGATTCCCCTGATCGGTCCAAAACCAAGGCGTGGCGATGAACGGCGACGGTTTCCCGAGCAGTCTTGCTGCAACGCTACGGGCCTGATCCATAGCGTTGGGCACGGATTCTATGCGGGTGTGTTCGCCGTTGTTGTGTATGCACGGGAAGCATGCCACATCGCCAATAGCGGAAATATGGGGGTCGTTGGTTAAGAGGTTGGCATCGACCTTAATACCATTGTCAATCTCAAGGCCAGCCTCGGCTGCCAAGGTGATGTTCGGGATGATGCCGATGCCATACACCACAAGGTCAGCCGGCAACTCTTCGCCGTTCTCCTTTACGACCCCAGTTACTCTCCCGTTGGCTTGGTTTATCCGGCTGACGCCTTGATTGAAGTGAAAATTGACGCCCCAGCCCTGATGCGCTTCGAGGAAAAGCTTCGACATTTCGTGAGAGATAGCGCGCGCCATGGGACGGTCACCACGGTCAACCAGTTGGACTGACTTTCCTAGTGCCGCAGCGACAGCAGCAAACTCCAATCCGATAAATCCGCAGCCGATCACCACTACATTCTCCGCCTCGTTCATCCGGGGGGAGAGGGCATCGGCGTCGGCCAGGGTTTTGATCCCAAACACACCGTCAACATCATCACCAGGGATGGATAGCAGGCGGTTATGGCCACCAGTAGCAAGAACCAAGTGGTCGTAATGTGCGCTTTTTCCGTTGGCCAGAACCACAGTGTGGTTTTGGCGGTCTATCTCGACCGCGGTGGTGTGCAGCAACTCGATATTCTGCTCGCTGAGGAAAGCAGCGGGGCGGAACGCCAGATTATCCGCCTGTATTTTGCCCAGAAGGTAAGCTTTGGAGAGCGGTGGGCGCTGGTAAGGCAATCCCGGTTCATCCCCAATAAGGGTAATGGCGCCGGCGTAGCCGCCTTGCCGCAAAGAAGCTGCAACCTGAAAGCCGGCTTGGCCTGCACCCACAATGACTACTGAAGAAATCGACATATTCGCTCCCGGCGCTCAGTATTGAGATTCGGGGAGTCGAAGCACCATCCCTTCCATATTGGCGCTCACTGTCAGTTGGCAGGTCAGGCGGCTGTTCGCTTGACGCTCGCTCGCGTACTCGAGCATGTCCGATTCAGTCTCCTGCAGTTCAGGCATTTCGGGCAGCCAGGTATCATCAACAAATGCGTGACAAGTGGCACAGGCGCACGCACCACCGCAGTCCCCCTGAATCCCTGGAACCATGGCTGCAAGTGCGGCCTGCATAACGGACTGTCCGAGTTCGGCGTTGACTTTATGCTCGGTGCCATTGTGTTCAATGAGCGTAATTGTCGGCATGAAATATCTCCTTTTATTCTACGTGGCAGTTAACGGGAAACAGCCCCAGCGCCGTTAAAATTGGGCGCGCGGCCTAGGGTCAGAATTAAAATAGGCCCGAGGATGGTGCAAATTACGCTGTAAACCAGCATGGATGAATATGAGCCTGTCGCGGTAAGGAAGGCTCCAAAAAGCAGGGGCGCAAGGGCTGCTGCCACGGTGTTTAAGCCTTGGTGCACCCCAAATAAACGCCCGTACTCCTTCATGCCAAAATAGCGAGCGACAAGAAATGCTGCGATATCGAATTCAGCTCCGGCACCGAAGCCAACGAGTACGGCTGCTAGAGCCATAAGCCAGAAGTCATTGCTGTTACCCAGAAAGATGAGGCAGCCAATTGCAGGCATTGTCAGGCTGATAGCTGACACTAGAGGTGGCCATACACGGTCTAGCAGATAACCAATAATTACTCTGCCGCCAGTCAGCGATATGCCAAAGCAACCGAAAATCAAACTTGCATCTTCTGCAGAGATACCTTTGTCGCGGAGCATAGGAACTGTGCTGGTAACCAGCCCTACTATGGCTGAGATGACAAGGCTTAGCGCAAGATTGCAGACCCAGAATTTCTTAGAAGACAATCCCTCTTTAAACGTCATCCCGGGAAGTTGGCTAGTATTTAATTGGCCAGCTTTTGGCCCTGTTTGAGCTTTCAGTTTTTGTGGCAGAGAAAACCAAAGTAACGTTATGGGTAACAGCACTGCGATGTTCAGAAGTGCGAGAATAACGAACGCTGCTCGCCAATCCCACAGGCTAATTCCCCATGACAACATCGGTGGCAAGACCGCCGCTGTCAGGCCTGTACCCGATAAGCCAATGGCTAATGCGAGGCCTCGATTTTTGTCGAACCACATATTCAGAAGCTGGGTCCAGGTGACGGCAAGACAGCCCATGCCTAGCAAAGGGAGAAGTGCGAAGGCGAGATAGAGCGTCCAGATAGAGCCACCGATCTGTGTGGTAGCTAGGTAGCCTATTGATATAGCAATGAGCGAAATGACAGTTACACGCTTCATTCCGAAGCGAAGGTTAAGCCAGCCAACCAATTGCAAAGATATTACTGCGCTGCCAAACAGGAAGGTGATCGCTGCCTGAAGAGCTCCTCGCTCCCATCCAAACGCTTCCTCCAGCGGGATGACCAGCGTGCCAAACCCATACAGAAGAGAGGCATTTATGCTGATCGCAATGCCTATCAAGGATAAAAGCAATATCCGCCATCCGACACGGAACTCAGCTAGATCAACCGCTGCTTCGCTTTTGGATGAATGCATATGGTGGCCTTTGATTGTTTTTATGAGAGCGCGTTAATCGCTAGTGAGAGCCTTAAGTTCTGTATACAGAACCAATTCTTAATGTCAGAATATTTGATCTGTTCTTTGATGTCCAACTGATCATCGTAGAATTTGAACACAAAAACAATAAGTGACTAAGGAAAAACGTTATATGCGATGGCTTAGTAGCTTCTCCATGGGCGCCAAACTCCTTTTTGCCCCTGCTCTCATTGTGCTTCTGCTTATCGGTGTGTCCGCGATTGCATACGATGGTTTGGCGCGCCAGCAGGGGGTTCTTCAGGAAGTTGAAGAGGTGCGATTTCATCAATATCAGCGTGCGCTCGAGATAGCCGCTGCTTCCCAAGCTGCGATGGTTGGGTCTTATGCGGCAGTTGTTCAGTTAATTCAAACGGAAGGTCATTCGTCTCAGGAAGAAATGCAATTTTACGTGGAGGATATGCGCGCTAGCGTTCATGACATGAGCGTTGATATAGAGCGTGGTCTCGCTAACGGCACAGGGTTCAGCGATGAGGAAAGAACTCTCTATGAAACCATGGGCGAGCAGGCAAAGGCTTTTGCGCAGGGGGTTGATGACCTGGCTGAGGCGGCATTGACGTCGCCTTATCAGGCGCCCTCACTTTTGGGTTATGTGCGTGCTGACTATACGCGTCTGCAAGGGTTGCTATCTCGCATGCTCGCTCTTCAAGAGGAGCTGTCCGCTGATGCTTTTTCAACTGCCAACGAGACGGCAAATTCGGTAACACACGCGCTTTATATGGCGGTATTTGTTGCCATTGGTTTGGCTTTGTTGGTGGGGCTACTAATGAGACATCAGGTCTTGCGCTCCATTCGGGCTATAGAGCGCGCGGCATTAAAGCTCAAGGACGGCGATTTGACGCACAGGGTAGAAGTGATCGGGCGTGATGAAATAGCCCAAACAGCGGTCGCTTTCAATGCGTTGATAACAAGTTTGCAGATTGCGGTGGAGCAGGTTAAACGCGTGGCAAGCTCTGTCGGCGACTCGGCTGAGGAGCTTGTTGTTACGTCAAATCAGGTTGCTGTGGGGGCTAACGAGCAAGCCAGTGCTGCGGTCCAGGCGTCTACTACCGTCGAGCAGATGAGCTTAGGCATCGCGTCCATTTCCTCCCACGCAGAGGGGTTACGGGTCTCAGCGGAAAATAGCTTAAGAGGCGCTGAGGCAGGGAAGTCTGCTCTTAATCGATTGCTGGAGGAAATCCTTCGTGTAAGGCACGCATTTAAAGCCATCACTGCCTCCGTCGGGGATTTTGTATCTAGTACTACGGCAATAACGGACAGTATTAATCGGGTCAAGGAGTTGTCAGCGCAAACGAATTTGTTGGCTTTGAACGCGGCGATCGAAGCTGCTCGTGCTGGTGAGAGTGGACGAGGTTTTAGTGTCGTTGCGGACGAGGTAAGGAATTTGGCGCAGCGATCTGCGGTAGCTGCCAACTCCATCAATCAGCTGACTGAAGCGCTTGAGGGGCAGTCAGCAAGCGTTAGCGTAGTGTTGGGTGAAGGCGCTGCTGCACTCGATAGTAGTCAAAGTCTGCTGGAAGAGCTCGAGAAGGTGTTATTGGAAGCGGCCCAGCTCGTAGGGGCGTCTAGCAGTGGAGTTCGTGAAATTGCCTCTGCGGTGCAGGTTCAGAATGAGGGCAGCAACGAGATTTCATTGGGTATTGAGCGTATCGCGAAGATGGCAGAGGAGGGTGATGAAATATCGCATACGGTGTCTGCGGCCGTGGCATCTCTGCGTGAAATAGCTGAAGAGCTTGCCCTTTCGGTAAGGCATTTCAGAACCTGATGGTTACGAAGGGGTATCTGGAAAAAAGAGCTAAGCGATGTTTTTCAGGTAAGTTATACATTAATTGTTACTTTCTTGTTCTGTATGCGTATCTACTATAAGTGTATGAAAATAAAAGAATATATATATTTGAATATTATTTATTAATAATTATTACGCATTTTATGTTCGGATCAGAACGTGGAATTTTACAAAAAACAAAAAATTGTTCATTATTCGTATTCCCTGAGCCTGACAAGAGGAAAAAATATGAGTTCAGATAAGGTGATTTTTCGCGCGGTAGCTGATCGTGGTCGCTGCTGTGGCTATGGGCTATGTGCATCCATTTGCCCTGAGGTATACAAGTTAGACGGTGATGGGTTGGTTTACTTCGATGACGACAAGGTCCCACCGGAACTGGAAGAGGCGGCCCGGGAAGGAGCAGAGGCCTGTCCTGCCGAGGCAATTTGGCTGGAACAAATCCAGAGCTAAGAACCGCTCACCTGAATACCAAGGAGCAAAACGATATGAAACGCCTGGAGGGGAAGGTCGTATTGATCAGCGGTACCGGCGGTGGGCAGGGCAGGGCAGCTGCGCTGCGGTTCGCACGTGAAGGTGCCATCGTCGTCGGCTGTGACACAAACCGTAAAGAGCATGCGCAGACCGCTCAACTGATGGCAGCGGAGGGTTACTCACTATATGGCAATGCGCCAATTGACCTGGGTGACCACGAGCAAGTGCGAGACTGGGTCGAGTCTGCAGTCGCCGCTCACGGCAAGATTGATGTCCTTTATAACAACGCCTCGGCAGCGCGCTTCGCTCCGGTGCAGGACATGAGTATAGAGGATTGGCACTTCACCATTCGCAACGAGGTCGACCTGGTCTTCTATGCGACCAAATATGCATGGAATCATCTGGCTAAGCAGAAGGGCGTGATTATCAACGTGTCTTCTACTGCCGCATGGGGAGGCTCGAAAGTGGCTGGTATATCGGCCCATTCTGCGGCCAAGGGCGCAGTAGTTTCGTTCACTCGTCAGCTCGCTGTTGAGGGGGCGCCGGTGGGGATTCGCGCCGTCAGTCTCAGCCCAGGATTTATTGCCACCCCTGGAACAGCAGCGTTCATGGAGAACCCGCAAGCGCGAGCTGCATTGCTCGACGGTGTTTTGATGGATCGACCTGGTGAGCCGGAGGAGGTCGTCGCAATGGCACTCTTCATCGCTTCGGACGAAGCTTCGTTCATCACCGGGTCGGATATCGTTATTGATGGTGGTTTGCTTGCGATCTGATGTGTCTATCGCTGTGCGAGGACAATGAGGATTACTGCCGACACAAACAACGAGGTAGAAAACATGGACATTATTGGCATTGGCTATCTTGGCTTTGAAGCTACAGACCTTGATGCATGGCGTGATTATGGTCCGTCAGTGATGGGGTTTGGGCTGGGGAAAAACCCTGACAGAGATCCCGACTCGCTTTATTTTCGTATCGATGACCGGCGTCATCGTTTTGCTTTTCACCCAGGCAGTGTTGATCGTCTGTCCTACATAGGTTGGGAAGCCAAAGGTCGGATGGAATACAAGCAGGCATTAGCACGGTTCTGTGAGGAGAGCATCGACTTTGAGGTTGGTGATCAGGCATTGTGTGAAATGCGCGGCGTCAAGGAGCTGATCCGGTTTTTTGATCCTGTGGGGTTTCAACACGAATTGTTTTATGGACAAAAGTGGACGCCGGATTCCTTTGTTGCCGGCCGCCGACATGGTGGCTTCCTAGCCAATCACCGGGGATTGGGCCATGTGGTGTTGATGTCTCCGGATTACTCCGATGAGCTTGAACACTTTCTTATCAATATCATGGGCTTTCACTGGTATGGATCGGGAGCAGGAAAAGGTCGCACTGGTTTTTTCCGTTCTAAGCTGAACACCTATACCAGTCACGATATTGCTTACGGGCATGCGCCTGGTCGCATGGGTATACAGCACATCGGTTTGTTTGTGAGTAGCATTCGAGATGTTGGCGAGACCTACGATATCGTCAAAAAGCGTGAGTTGCCGTTGATGATGACGCTGGGTCAGCATGCTCAGGACCCTCATGTGTCTTTCTATCATTTCTCACCATCGGGTTTTGCTTTTGAATGCATAGGCGAGATTGAGCCTTGGCACGATGATGGCTTTGAGCTGAACCCTGAGGTAATGAGCGTTTGGGGGCATGAAATTGTTGGGCCAATACTCGGGCCAAGCGTTAAAACGCCTGAAGAGGTGCGTGACCCCACCTTCGTCCCCAAGAATGGTTGAGCTTGCGTCTCGCTCGAATCCGAGATGTTAACGGGCAGACTGGCTGGGCCGTGCTATGTGTGGAGACGGGGCAGGCACGATGGATATTCGGCCAATTTGCTGATTGGGCAAGAAAGTTGACGCGCTGCCAGTCGGCGGCGCTTGAACTTTGTGTAGATGCTCTACAGCCCGGAGATTTTAGTATTCTCACTCCTGTTGAGCCTGGCGCCCGTATTTTTGGCATTGGATTGAATTACTTGACGCACCTCCAACGCCTAGGGAGCGCAGAGCCACCTCATCCGTTGTCCTATATGAAGCCAGAGTCTGCACTGGTTCCGCACCTGGGTGACATTCTTTACCCGGCAATGACGCAAGAGCTTGATTATGAAATTGAGTTGGTGGCCGTAGTGGGGCGCCCGCTTGAAGACGATGTTAGCGCCATATCCAGTCTACTTGGCTACACCATTGGTAATGATGTCAGTGCGCGTGATGCCGGCAGAGCTTTGGGTAGGCTTGACCTTTTTACGCAGAAAGCGATGGATAAAACGACCCCGCTCGGACCCTGGATAGCCTTGAGAGAAGAGGCCGGTGGGGATGCTCAGCCAGAGCTTGATATGCAGCTAATGGTCAATGATGAGGTAAGGCAGCAAGACAATACTCGCGAGATGTTGTTTCCAATGGAGGAGCTACTTAATTATCTGGACGCGCGCGTGAAGCTGCGTGCGGGGGACTTGGTGTTTACCGGATCAACACATGGGGTGGGGTTGGAAACCGGCAGGTTTCTAAGGCCTGGCGACCGCGTGAGCGCAACAGTTCAGGGGATTGGCACCTTGTTCAACGTTGTTGGCAATCCGCGGCGGTTGGCGGAATCTCGGAGGGTAGGTCGGTTGGGTTTTCCGGTAATAGCGACGCAGAAGTGAGCTATCTGCCACTTTGGCTAAATGCGATTAACCCTCTAAAGGTAGTTTGTGATTAATAAGAAGTCGCCTTGGTATCCGCTGACACTAGACAGGTTTCGGCCTTTCTGGGCTGCAGGGGCTGTCGCGAATCTTGCAATATGGATGCAAACGGTCAGTGCTGCTTGGATCATGGCGGGCTTGTCGAATAGCGCATGGATGGTTTCTCTAGTCCAAACGGCAATCACTTTACCAGTCTTGATCTTCGGCTTGCCCGGTGGTGTTTTAGCTGACTTGGTTGATCGAAGACGCTGGCTATTGTTCACTCAAGCGTTAATGTTGATTGCGGCTTTTAGTCTATTTATTTTGATGGTGTCAGGGGGCTTGACCCCATGGCTATTGTTGGCTCTGACCTTTCTGTTGGGGGTTGGTAGCGCCTTGAATATGCCCGCCTGGATGGCTGCCACCTTAACCCTTATTCCCCGAGATGTGGTTCCGTCAGCGGTTGCTCTCAACGCTGTTTCTACCAATGTCGCTAGAGCTGTAGGGCCCGCCTTGGCGGGGCTCTTGATTGCTTTTGCGGGTCAGTCAGCGGTTTTTGTGGTCATCGCATTGTGTTTCTTCGGGGTGGTGCTGTTTTTGCTGCGTTGGAAAACCGACCGTGCAGCGATCACGTTACCTCCAGAAACGCTGTTCGGTGGTATGCGCAGCGGTTTGCGCTATATTCGACATTCACGCGAATTGACCAGTGCGCTGGCCCAGGTATTCGTGTTCACCAGTTGCGCGAGTTCTTTATGGGCGCTCCTCCCGCTTATTGCTAAAGACCGTCTGTACATGTCTGCAGGTGGCTATGGAATGTTAATGGGTGCTCTGGGGCTCGGCGCTGTATTGGCTGCGCTTAATTTGCCACGCCTTTATCGTGACTTTGCTCTCCGCAATCTGGTGGTTGGGGGCGTAATTCTATTTGCTCTTGCGACTATAGGTGCTGCATTACTGGAGCTGGCTTGGGCTGTCTGGGTGGTATTGGTGGGGGCGGGTATGGCTTGGATGGCAGTTAACGCGACAGCCTCTACGATAGTTCAGACTTGTGCGGCAGATTGGGTGCGCGCGCGGGTTGCGTCGGTTTATCTTCTGATGTACATGGGCGCTATGGCTGTGGGCGGCTTTTTGTGGGGAGTTGTTGCTGAGGTCGCAGGTTTGCAGACAAGTTTGTTGGCGTCATCCATTGCCATGGTGGCGGGGTTGTGGATAACCCGACGCGGGGTTTTTATTTTGGGTAGTGAGGCGGATTATCGTGTGGTTCCACAAACAGATAAGCTCTTAATCGCAACGGAAGTCGCCCATTCGGACGGTCCTGTTTCAGTAGAAACGGTATATATCGCCGCCCCAGCAATGCGTGCAGAGTTCATCCGGGCCGCCTATGCCGTAGGGAAAACTCGTCGACGAAATGGAGCACGGAATTGGCGCCTTTATCGGGATTTAGCGGAGCCTGACCGTTATGTAGAGCGCTTCATTGTTGAATCTTGGTTGGACTATCTACGTCAACGTGCTCGGGTGACCCACGCAGATCAGCGATCAGAGGTTTTACTTAGTAGCTATGAAGATCCAGGGTCAATGGTTACCCGCCGTTACATCTCCCAAGCCCCGCAGAGCATGTGATCAAAAGGTTTAGGTTTTAATAAAGGCGTATTAAAAAATCATATTCTTGATATAGAATAAATTGTTGGGCAGCATAGAGTGCTTTAGTTCATAAATTTAGTTCGTTCAGGGAATGTGACCAGATGCAAGCAGACACCACTCAGGGAAATGCTGCGGCAAACGCCGCCGTTACCGTTAAACCAGTCGTTAATGCCATACGCATTCTGCGGCTTTTGAGCCAAGCGGGTGGACCGGAGCGTGCCGTAGATATCGCCCGGCAACTGGATATCAATCCAAGCACATGCTTCAACATTTTGCGTACGCTGTCCGCAGAAGACATGGTTGAGTTCAATCCAATGTCGAAGCGATATTCGGCTGGCTTGGGTTTGGCACGACTGGTGGAGCAGTTTGTCACCCAAGGACAGAAGATCCAGTTGGCCAAGCCTTTGCTCGAAAGCTTTGCAGCCAAAGTTCGGGTGACCGTAACGCTGTGGCGGCGGATAGGTAATGATCGCATTGTCATTGTCAGCTCAGCTGCATGTCCGACCGACGTGCGCATCGATATGAGTGAGGGGCAGCGATTGCCGATTATGATGGGCGCGAGCGGCCGCCTTTTTGCCTCCCAGCTTGATCTGGAATCTGAAAGCTCAAGAGAGACTTTTGAGAAAATACGATGGGGAGCTCCGCTGTCTTACGAGGATTACAAGAAGCAAGTTAGCGATTCCGCACAGCGTGGCTGGGCGCTGGATGATGGGTATTTTTCAATTGGCATCCTCGCCGTCGCCGCGCCTGTGTACTCGTCCAGCAAAAGCGTTGAGTTCACGGTGTCAGCCGTCATGTTCCGTGGTCAGCGTGACGAGGCTGGTATCGCTGAGCTTGGTATCATGTTGGGTGAACTTTGCGGTGAGCTGGAAAACGTATTGTTTTAGCCTTCGCTAGTCACTCTTTAACTAGTAAAAGGCTGCCTCCGAGCGGACCGCCACCTGCAGCGGTTACTGCTACCTGGTGCTTTGCAATCTGTCGTTCGCCTGCACGTCCCCATAATTGCAGACAGGCTTCATGGAGGTAGCCAAGCCCGTGGGTGCGCCCGCCGGAAAGTTGGCCGCCGTTAGTGTTCAGTGGTAGTTGACCTGAGAGTGAAATGCGATGGCCCCCTTCTACGAAACGGCCGCTTTCGCCGCGGGGACACAGGCCGAGGGCTTCCAGCCAAATCATGGTTAAAATAGAGAAACCATCATACAGCTGCGCAGACTGCACGTCTTTGGGTTTCAAATCGGTACGATTCCACATCATTTTTCCCACATCGAACGCAGTACCCTCCGTTAGGGATATCTGATCCCAAGACCACGGCTGATTGAGCGCCGAGCCGATCGCTTCGATGCGAATTGGCGGGTGCCTAGTGTCTTTCGCAGCGTCTTTACGAGACAAGATGATCGCTGTGGAAGCGTCACAGTGTACATCGCAGTCGAACATGCGTAGAGGCGAAGAAATCATCCTCGATTGCATGTAGTCATCCATGGTCATTGGCGACCGATACACTGCTTTGGGGTTGAGCTGTGCATGCTTTCGACAAGTTAAGGCTATTTGCGCGAGCTGCTCCGATGTTGTGCCGTACTCATGAAAGTGACGCTGAGCGTAGATAGCCATGAGGTTGACGGCAGATAGGACGTTGAAAGGGGTGTACCACTGCCATGCAAAGCTACTGTCGCGGCCTGTGGTTTTATTGGTAAGAGCAGATGCTTGTCTGTTTACAATACGAGAAGACGACTCGGTAATCGTGCGAAAAACCAATACGTGGCGGCATAAGCCGCTCGCTACAGCCATGGCACCGTTAATTATCCCAGCCAAAGGACCGGGCCCTTCGTATCCTCCCCCAAACCAGTTTACCTCTAGCCCCAAGGCGTTCTTTAATGCATAGGGGCCGACCGGCGAGAAGCTGTCTCCGTTGTTATTGTCACCTGGCCAGCACGCAATGCCATCTATATCACCCCTTTCAAGACCCGCATCGGCAATGGCCTCCAGACAGGCGTCCACGGTCAAGCGCATCCCTGAAAGCTGGGATGGGCGTGCAACTTCTGACTGGCCGATCCCTGTGATCGCCACCTCTTTTTCATATAGTCGGGTAGACATGCTTAGTCCTTAACAAAGAGGGGAAGCCAGACGTCTTCATGTTGCTCGAAAACAACCCTTACGTGCATGCCTATATAAACCTGGTCAACAGGCTCTTGAACATTGCTCAGAAAACGCAGCCCAGGTTGTTCGGGTAGTTCAACGATGGCTATGACAAAAGGCTCGGTCAGGTCTGGGGTCCAAGATTGGTAATTAATCGTAAAGCTGATGACTGTCGCTTTTCCGGAAACTTCCCTGGGGTGCACCGAAAAACTTGCGCATTTCGGACAGATCGGTCCCGGAGGGTGGAAGTAGTTAGCGCAGCCGTCGCACCAGTGCATTAGCAGGCAGCCGTGCTCTCCTCCTTGCCAGAAAGCGCGATTGTCTGCATTCAACGCGGGCAGCTTCCTTTGCATCTTGGTAGATTCCTGTCTGAATATTTATTATGGGTTAGCCTAACATTTGTACATATATAAAAAAAGTGTTCTAATTTTTAGATATGGTCACCTATGGGAGGCCACTAATAATAATCAATAAGAGGAGAGCCGGCGCATGACGCATCTACTGAAAGACCGCGCGATCGTTGTTACTGGAGGCTTTGGTGTTTTGGGTAGGGCCCTAGCTACTTATCTGCTTGAGCAAGGCGCTCGAGTGGCTGCCGTGGACCTTAGTGGCATGCCCTCAGACCTTGAAGTTAGCGATGACTTCCTACCATTGGGGGGGGTGGACCTAACTGATCCTGTATCCGCGGCGGATGCTATGGCCAAGGTAGCGAAAGCGCTAGGCCACATAGATTCGTTGGTCAATGTCGCTGGTGGTTTTGCCTGGGAGCCTTTTGAAACAGGAGCTTTAGAAACCTGGGATCGGATGTATCAGATGAACGTCCGTACTACGGTTAGCACCACGCATGCAGCGCTTCCCTATTTGCTGGAATCTGCGGACGGCCGGGTAATAAGTATCAGCGCTATCGCTGCAGACAAAGCTGGTATGGGCGTCGCTGCATATGCTGCTTCGAAGGCAGGTGTATCTAGGTTTACTGAGTCTCTGGCTGAAGAGCTGAAAGCACGCGGAGTAACGGTTAACGCGGTAATGCCCAGCATTATTGATACCCCTACCAATAGAGCTGATATGCCCGATCAGGACTTCTCAAGCTGGGTGGCGCCGAGTGCGCTCGCTGCAGTGATTGGGTTTTTGCTTTCCGCGCAAGCGGGGGTTATTACCGGCGCCTGTCTGCCAGTGACCGGCAAAGTCTAGTTTCTAGGAAACGAAAAAGGAGAGTCTCATGAGGTTGGTGACCTTTGTGAACAGTCAGGGCCTGGAGTTGCCGGGTGCGTTGCTCGACAGTGATCAGGTAGTGCTAGACCTTCAGGCAGCGCATCGCGAGTACAAGGGTGGTGTGTCGCCAGCATTAATGAGCGTGCTGAGTTTGGCAGAGTCTGGGGATGCAGGTCTCCAGCTAGCCCGCGATATAGTGGCTAAAGCTCCTTCTTCAGCGATCATTTCGCGCGATCAGGTGCGTCTCCGAGCGCCGATACAGCCTCCACCGCAGATGCGTGATTTCTCCTGCTTTGAACTGCATTTGCAGCAGTGTTTTGCGGCCGCTAGGAAAGGCCGGGCCATGAGGGCACCAGACCCGGATGCAGCTCTACAGGCAATGGATACAAGTGCAGATGACTTGGTTCTGAAAACCTTCAACCGCCAACCCATCTATTACAAGTGCAACCGCTTTGCCGTGGCGGGAGTGGACGATGAATTTCAATGGCCTTCGTACAGCAAGCTTTTGGACTTTGAGCTGGAGTTCGGCTGTTACATCAGCAAGCGAGGCAAGGACATTGCACGTGAGCAGGCGCGGAGCTTTATCTTCGGTTACACCATCTTCAACGATATTAGCGCACGTGACGCACAAGGCCGTGAGATGGGAGGTATGTTAGGACCGGCCAAGGGTAAGGACTTTGATACGGCAAATGTCATGGGCCCGTGCCTAGTTACAGCTGATGAACTGGGTGATCCCTACGATCTGAATATGATCGCTAGGGTGAATGGTGAGGAATGGGGGCGAGGCAACACGCGAGACATGCATTGGCAATTCGAGGATGTAATCGCTCATGTTTCGCAGTCAGAGACCCTGTATCCAGGGGAGTTTCTGGGGTCTGGAACCGTGGGTAATGGCTCTGGCCTAGAGCAGCTGCGTTACTTGAAGCCAGGTGATGTTGTTGAGCTCGAGGTGGACGGGATTGGTACCTTACGTACACAGGTTGGGAAGAAGTGAACATTCAGGGTGTATTAAGCCCGCTGAAAATCGTGGATACATAATTCACCACACTGTTTATGTACATTTATCATGAATATGTTTATATTTGATTTTACTGCAGCCGGTATGATTTCAAATTCCTTGGAGGCGAGCATGCTAACAAAAACAAGCGCAGTGCTTTCTGATGGCACTAAAATATCCGACCTGATTTACCCGGATACACGCGAAGTACAAATGCGCGTGTTGTCCGATCCTGAGATTTATGAGCTGGAGATGGAGAAAATCTTCGGCAAAACCTGGGTCATGCTCGGGCATGAGTCTGAGCTGCCAAACTCTGGCGACTTTATCGTGCGCGACATGGGCTCTGACTCAGTGATTGTCGCGCGTGATAAGAGTGGTGAGGTGCACGTCACCTTAAACGTTTGTCCCCACCGTGGGATGCGCGTGGCGCTGACCGACTGCGGTAATACGCAAATCCATAAATGCATTTACCATGGCTGGGCATTCCGGACTAACGGTGACTTTGTTGGCTCGCCGGTAGAGCGTGAATGCATGCATGGAAAAATACGCGAGAAGTCTGAGTTGGGTCTAAAGAAGGCACGCTCTGTGCTGTATGGCGGTTTGATATTTGCCACTTGGAATATTGATGGGCCGTCATTTGATGAGTTTCTTGGTGACGCCAAGTGGTATTACGACATGCTGTTCCTCAGAAGCGATAAAGGTATGGAGGTTCTTGGGCCACCTCAGCGCTTTATCGTGAATGCCAACTGGAAGACAGCGGGTGAACAGTCTGCTGCAGATGGTTTCCACACCTTAACTCTGCATCGCTGGTTGGGCGAGGTAGGCAATTACGCTAAAAAGGGTGAAGAGGAAGGCGAGGGTGCAGATCTAAGCCCTGAAATGATCGGGGTGGAAGTCAGTTCGCCGCACGGGCACGCTTTGCGCTGTATTGATCTGGCGCGAAAAATTCGTCGTCTTACAGGGCTTAACCCGGACGAGCTGAGTGTTCAGGAGAAATTGAAAGCATTGCCGCCTGCCGGCATGACCCAAGACATGATTGATCAGTTGGAAAACAACCTGTCGGAGGACCAATTGAAGGTTCTGACCTCAATGCCGCCACAAGTGGGAGGCATGTTCCCGAATATTCTATTTGGTTTCGTTTATATTCCTCAGCCTGATGGTTCGGTAGTGGGGTCTATGACTATGCACACTTATATTCCGCGTGGCCCTCATAAGCTGGAGTTCTGCAACTGGATTTTTGCTGAAAAAGACGCGCCAGAAGAGCTTAGAGAGAAAATGCTGAAGCAGACTATTCAGCTTTTCGGCACCTCCGGCATGGTTGAGCAAGATGATTCCGACACTTGGCCGCACATGACGCTGTCTGCGAAAGGTGCAATGGGCAAGCATATGACACTGAAGTATCAGGCGATGTTTGAGACGGGAGCTCCTGAAGGTTGGCCTGGTCCTGGCATCGTGAATGAAGGTTTCACGAAAGATGATACACAGTGGCATTGGTGGTTGTATTGGAACGAGTTGATGAACGCGGAATAACCTTCTCCAGATCAATAAAAACAGGAGTTTCTTATGCAACACGCTGAAGAAAATAGCCTAGAAGTAAGCCAAGGTGCCTACGTGCCTATTGGTTCCGCTGAGTACAATGCAGTCCTTACTTTTTTGTATGAAGAGGCCGCTTTACTGGACCAGCTTCGATTAAATGAGTGGGGCGAGCGTTTGGCTACAGACTTGAAATACACCGCTCCGTTGCGACATACACGGCTAGGTGTTGATCATGCAAAAAGTTTCGTACGCAGTGTTCAGCACTTTCATGATGATTATCGGTCGGTGTTGGGGCGCATTCTGCGCCTCTCCGGTAAAAGTGCATGGGCGGAAGATCCGCCGTCGCGTACTCGACGTCTGATCACAAATGTTTTGGTGCGAGAGACCGGAAACTCGGACGAGCTGGATGTGACGAGCTATGTGCTGATGACGCGGAGCCGCTTCAGTGAGCACCATGTCGATATCATCAGCTTCGAGCGCAGAGATATTTTACGTAAGCAGGACGCTGGTGGGTTCAAGCTCGCGAAGCGAGAGGCAATCCTGGACCAGTCAGTTTTAGGTACAGCAAATCTCGCGGTGTTTTTGTAGCAAGAGTTGCACTTGGTTGTGGTCAGCAACCACATGCAATGCGGAGAAAAAGGCCTGCCATATATGGCAGGCCTTTTTTGTGAATTAGGGCAGGCCCCACTTGGTTGAGAGCCTGTTCGGCGGTAAGGCTCGCCCTTGATTTACAGGATATTGGCTAGTTGTCCTCTTTACCGTTAAGCCAGGCTTTGTCGGTTGCGCATAGCAGCTCTTGGTGGGCTCCAAAATCAAGGGTTGATCCAAGCATCCTTCGCGCATACTTGGCTCGGATCGGTTGTTGCGCGTAGCACAAACCAGTCTCTGCGGCATGTTCTTTGGCGTCCAGATCGTACTCTCTTCCTCGAGAAATAATGGTACATCGACGAAGAATCAGTGCCGCTTCTGCTTCGTCGACCGGCAGTGTGCGAATAGCCCAACCGGCCATACCATGGTTGAGATCGGTCCCGGCGTAGAGCGATGGAGCGACTATCTGGGTACCCTGGATGTTCCAGCTGAGATAAAGCTCTCCATCACGCCACAGTGTGGGGTTGGTGACGCCATCTACTCGCCGGGGAATCGCTACCTCATAAAGACGCTGTTGTGTGTCTGCTGCTGCTGCGGCAATCGCAAGGCCTGCCAAGTCCAACAAGTGTGTGCATTGTAGTCTGGCATCGGTCTGCCGATTCACGCTGTGAGCAATCTCGGATAGCGGCATGTCCAGCAAGTCGTTCAATTGGTGAGCCGCTGAAGGGCATGCGTCGTAGGGGAAGCGAACAGCCCAACCATGAACCTCCGTCAGAGTTTCAAAGTCGTGTCTGATGCTCACTCTAAAGTGATGAAAGTCGTCCTCAAGGGCGGCCCGAATTTCATTGCCCGGTTGTGCTCGGATTTCTATGCGCCGCCTAAAAAGCATGTTCGTCTCGCATCTGTGGTTGCACGGAAATAGTGTGGGACTATAGGTTTCTTGTGTAATAATATGAACATTAACAAAAAAAGTGTTTATTAAAAAGGCTGACGATATGGAACTGCTCAAGAATAAAGTTGCCCTGATCACCGGCGCAGGTGGCGGTATTGGTGAAGGCGTTGCCCGCTATTTTGTCAAGCAGGGCGCCAGCGTCGTTGTTTCTGAATTGAATGAAGAACTTGGTGAGGCAGTCACTTCAGACCTGCGTGCGCTTGGCGGTAATGCTGTATTCGTTAAAACTGATGTGTCCAATAAAGTAAGTATAGGTAATGCAATTCAAACTGCCGTTCAGGAATTTGGCGGTTTGGATGTGCTTGTAAATAATGCCTTCGCGCCAACGCCCAATGTGTTGTTTGAAGATAAAACAGACGAAATGCTTGAGCAAACCTTAAGTACCACAGTTTGGGCGGCTTGGTGGGCTATGCGTGAAGCTTTGCCGCTAATGAAAAAACGTGGGGGCGGAGCAATAATTAACTTTTATTCAATTGATACGGAGATAGGTGCTTGGTTGCATGCAGATTACAACACAGCTAAATCTGCCATTTTGGGTTTGACTCGAAGTGCAGCTTCCGAGTGGGGCCGATTCAATATAAGGGTCAATGCGGTAGCACCCACAGCAATGGGAGCAACCTTCCATAAGCTCGCTGCTGAGCGTCCTGGGTTCGCTGAGATGTCGGCTTCGATGAGGCCTTTGGGGCGTTGCGGTGAGCCTGAAAATGATATCGGGCCGGTAGTCGCTTTCTTGGCTTCGGAGATGGCTAGATTTGTAACCGGTGAAGCTTTGCATGTGGATGGTGGCCTGCATTTGCCGGGCTACAATTCCCGCCCGGCCGATGTGTTGCCAAAAGAATATTAATTAACATCCCATCATGAAGTTCAACCCGCATTCACCGATATATGCGGGTTGAATTGGCAATCACCGTTTTTTAACTGTGATGTCGGTATCTTCCAAGTCCCAAGTGGCTAGGGTTTTCCCTTCGTCCCTCAATTGATATTTCAAGACTCTGCCTTGCGGATTTTTTGGCAGATCTGTTCGAAATTCAATGTAGCGCGGCAGTGCGTAATACGGCACGGAATCGAGTGCCCAATGGAATAAGTCTTCTTCCTTCAGCAATGCAGTTTCATGGAGGATCGCGGTTACTTTTACGTCATCCTCACCTTTGTCGGACAGGACAGCATGTACGGCTACCTCTGCGATGGCGGGATGGACGGCGAATGCCGACTCCATTTCGAAGCTGGAAATGTTTTCCCCTCGGCGACGCAGGTAGTCTTTTTTGCGATCTACAAAATAGAAAAAACCGTCCTCATCGAATTTGCCGATGTCCCCTGTGTGGTACCACATATTTTTCATGACTTTTAGCGTCTCTTCAGGACGTTGCCAATAGCCTTGAAACATGATGTCTGGGCGGAGGGGGCGCACAACAATCTCGCCTGCTTGGTTGGCTGGCAGCTCAAAATCGTTTTCATCGACGACACGAACGTCAAAATCTGGAATTCGTTTGCCTGACGATCCAGGTTTTGCGTATTCCCCTGCTGCGAGAGTAGTGATCACGCAAGCTTCAGTAAGGCCATAACCATTGCCGCCAACCAGTGGCGTGCCGAAGCGTGATCGCCAAATGGCTTTGGTCTCTTCGGTATAAGGGTTACCCCTCGCGGTATGGATCTGACCAATACAACGCTTCATTGAGTCATTGTCAGGTGCTTGGGCGAGCAAACCACCCATACCTCCAAGAATGGATGCGATCGTAGCGCCGCTACGTTCAACTTCAGGCCAAAAATTGGATACTGAAAACCGCGGAAGAATAGCTGCCCGAGCCCCAACCACCATGGTGGCGATGATGGTGACGCATAGTGCATTCATGTGAAATAGCGGCAAAGGCGTAATTGTAACGTCTGTGGATGAAACGGGCCCTGCACGAAGTTGCAGTCGGGCCAGGTTGCACATGAAATTATAGCTAATCATGCAGCCTTTGGACGGTCCGGTTGTTCCTGATGTATAGATCAGGCAAGCGAGATCAGATGGAGCGGGCTTGGTCTCAATTGGAGTGTCGTTGCTTCCTCTGAAATCATCTAAAGGAGCAGTAGGTATAATACTGCCCGAGCTGGCAATCTGTGAGCCTCTGTAGAGAATTTGCTTGAGCGAGGAGAGCTGGCTACTAACCGCAGCAACACGATCAAGATAGGATTGCTCGCAAACCAGCAAGGCGGTGTCTGCATCAGCAATTTGATGACGGAGAAACTCCCCCCGCAGTGCAGTGTTAATCGGAACGCTTACTGCACCAAGCTTGTTGGTTGCGAGCCAGCACACCACGGCATCAACGTTGTTATCCAGCATGCTAACAACGGTTTGTCCTGCCTTAACCCCAAGTTCGGCAAACGAATGGGCCAGTTTAGTCGAAAGTGAATCAATATCTATATAAGTGTATAAATCTCCGCTGAAATCGAGAAAGACTTGGTCTGGATGGCTTGCAACTGCACGGTCTAGTGCAGCGATAACGGTGTCTTGTTCTCCGACATACCATGTACCAGGATTGCCAATACCGCTCATGACTAATCTCCTTTCAGTGCGGCTCAAATCGCGAGCCCGATGCTATTATTTTTGATAGAGAATTGAATTCTACATTGTATTTTTTTTCCTGTCTCTATTAAGAGTTGAACAGAAAGTAATGAATGTGACTATATGTCGTGATAGGATTGCTGTCATGAATGCCTTAAAGGGAGCTTGAGTGATGTTGGAAGAGTTAGAAGGGGGTAAGGCGGCTGACGCTAAAGTCACAACGGTTAAAGGCAAGGCTGCAATGGGCGGGCGCAACCCGCCATCCGGTTCGAAAACGCGAGCGGTTAAACCTAATCGGCGCTCTGAAGAGACCATCAATGAAATTCTCCAAGCCACTGAAGAAGTGGTTCTGAGCTCGGGCGCTGACCGTATTTCAATTTTGGATGTGTGTAAGATTGCAGGTGTTTCGCGCGGGACTTTCTACCGGTACTTCTCATCTCAAGAAGACCTTTTGGACACATTTTCAAGACATAAGCGGGACAGTTTTCATCAGGTTCTCGTCAGCACAATCGGTGTGATAGAAGATCCAGAGGCGCGTTTGAACGCGCTCATTGCTTTCATTGACAACTATCTCGAAGAGAGTCGCGCGCAAAGGCTGCTAAGGGTCGCACCTGAGTACGCCCTGGGTTTCTTTCGCCGGATTTTCCATGATTCCATATTGCGGTTTCAGGATACCCTGGACATAGTTTTTGATGACTGGGATGCTAGGCTGGGTGTAAAGCTGGACCGAGAGCTGATCTGTGAGATGATCATTCGTTATGTTCTGAGCGAAATTCTGGTTCCCGAGAACTCCGGGCGCAGGCTGTTGCCGGCACGCGTACGCCGCCTAGTTGCGTCGTTGACGATGGGTTCAACCTCCAGAACCCGGCGTTAGTGTCGGGTTTAATCCGTTCTTTATGCACGGGGCCGATAGCCTATGGACTTTCGTCGCATTCTTACACACGTTCGGTTATGAACGCTGTTGAATCCCGGTTAATCGACTTTTACTCTCCTGCCAACACGCTGATCTTCCGGTCTTAGTAGTTCCTCTCCCCGATAAACCTTTCTGCTATTTGATTTATTGGCTTGCTCGGAAGCAGGGCACGAAGAGCTGTGCCCGCTTAAAAAATAAATTGAACAGTTTTGCAGTATGTGATCATTTTGTATTATGCTGTAGCGCATGGGCAAATTCTAAATAAAGAATTATTTCGCTCAGCTAACTAAAACAAAATCGAGGTTCAAAACATGCTGATTGATCTTCACGCGCACGCTCCCCATCCCGAGTATTACGACCAGCACCCTCACTGGGGGCCAGCGTTTGAATTGCAGCCTGATGGCGATATCAAGTTGCGCGTTGGTGAATGGATTTTGTCGCTGGGCGCTCCGGAGCGTAAGGCTGCTTTGCGCGAGGCTCATGCTCGGGGCGAAACACTGCAGGTTGCTGAGTACATGGCCAAGTGGGCTGATCCGAAGCATCGCTTGGCTGGTATGGATGCAGCAGGCCAGAATGCTCAAGTGCTATCCGTCCCCAGCCACTGTTACATGTATTGGGCTGAACCCGAGTTTTGTGTGCCTTTCGCACAAAAGGTCAATGACTCACTGGCCAAGTACTGTTCTGGTGCTCCTGATCGCCTGATGTTTTGGGCTCATGCGCCATTGAACGTACCCGTGGAAGCAGCAAAGGAAATTCGTCGGGCTTGTACAGAGCTGGGTGCGAAAGGCTTGGTTGCCGGTGGCTCTAACTTTGGTGGCCTTGAGTTTGACTCACCTGAAATGGATCCTGTTTGGGAGGCCTTGTGCGATCTCGATCTGCCCATGTTTGTGCATGGTTACAACCAGTCTGTGACTTGGGGTAAAGACGCGAACACAGACCGTTATGAGACTACCGCCATCGTTGGCATGAACTATGACGAGTCCAAGTGTTTCTGGTACATGATTAACGGTGGGGTGTTTGATCGCTTCCCCAATCTGAAGGTTTACATCACCCACGGTGGTGGTTTTGTTCCTTACCAGTTGGGCCGTATGGCGCAAACCAATCCTAATTTGGATACCTATCACAACAAAAAGCCCTTCCTCTCCTACCTGCGCAATTTCTATTTTGACGTAGAGCTCCATGAGGTGCCCATGCGCCAAGCAATGGTTGAAGTGATCGGTGCTGATCGCGTCCTCTATGGTTCCAACTTCGGTGGTAGTGATGCTGTGCGTCACGACCTGACAAGCGATTTGAAGTTGTCGCAAGAAGATATGGATCGTATCCGCTGGAAGAATGCATGTGAGTTGCTGCATCTCGATCCTGCCAAGATCGGAAAGGTGAGCGCGTAATGAAGCTGGCCCGATGTGCTCGCCATGGAGGAAAGCCTTTCTGGGGCGTGGTTGATCTCGAGCATGGAGAGGTTAGCCCGATTTTGGGTGCGTTCAATGATTGGGCTCGCCGGGTGACCGCAGGTGAGGGTATCAGTGCGCTTAAACTGGCGCACCGCCCAGTACCTTTGGCGGACGTAGTGTTTCTGCCGCCAATAGATCCAGTTAACCGAGTGGTCGTTGCTGGTGCCAATTACACCAAGCATCTTAAGGAAGACTTTGGTCTCGAGGCGCCTTCTCAACCTGTGGCATTTCTCAAGGCTTATGGAGCGTTGATTGGCGCAAGTGATCCTATTCGCTTTCCTCCTTTGACCGATGAGCTGGACCACGAGGTTGAGCTGGTTGCGGTGATTGGTCGAAGCGAAGTGGATCTGCAAGACCCGCTGGCAAGTGTACTGGGTTATACGGTCGGCAACGATGTCAGCGCTAGGGATCTGCAGCGCAGCGGTCCAAAGGGTATCGGGATGGACCTGTTTGCCGCGAAGAGTCAGGACCGCACCACCGGTGTAGGGCCCTGGGTCGTGACCAGAGATGAGTTTCCAGAAGGCTCTCCACGCTTGCGTTTGACCTTGTCGGTCAATGGAGAGCTGCGTCAGGACGGACATACCTCAGAGATGACCTGGGATGTCGGCGAACTGGTGGCTTTTGTGGCAGCCCGCTCTAGTTTTGCCTGCGGCGACATTCTGTTCACTGGCTCTCCAGCAGGTGTCGGGATGGGGACCGGAAAGTTTCTCAAGTCAGGCGACGTCGTTGAAGCGACGGTGGAAGGTATCGGTACGTTACGCAACGTAGTAAGCGAAAAATATAGCTGAAAGGGGCTTTGCAATGAATGCTGATAACAAAGGCAAGGTGGTAGTGGTTGGTGCCGGCTTGATGGGTACCGGAATCGCCCACGCATTTGCCAGCTCCGGTTTTGAAACGGTGTTGGTCGATACAAACTCAGACTCTTTAAAGCGTGCTTACGCAGGTATTGAAAAAATTCTCAGTGACGGCGTCCGATTGGGGAAAGTTGAAGAGTTGGTAGCTCAGCAATCGATGGCTCGGTTGAGCACGGACGCAGATTTACGTTCTGCTGCTGAAGGGGCTGGGTTGCTGATTGAAACCGTATCTGAGCAGCTTGCGGTGAAGAAAGCCGTGGTCATAGAGGCAGCAACGGTGATGGCTGAGGACTCCATTATTGCCAGTAATACATCTGCGTTGAGTGTGACTGAGATTGCGGCAGTGATTTCTTCCCCACAACGTTTCATCGGGATGCACTTCTTCAACCCTGTCCACAAGATGAAACTGGTCGAGCTGGTACGCGGACTTGCCACAACTGATGAAACTGTGGCTCGAGCTCGTGATCTGTGCGCGGCGATCAACAAAACCTCAATCGTCGTTAACGAGTCCCCAGGCCTGACAACTAGCCGGATGTCCGCCCTGCTTGGTAATGAAGCCATGTACATGCTGCAGGAGGGTACAGCCAGTGCAGAGGATATCGATACTGCTTTGCGGATGGGATTCAATCACCCGATGGGACCTCTCGAGCTTGGCGATCTAACCGGCTGGGACACTCGTTTATCGGTATTGCGTTACCTTCACTCGACTCTAGGTGAAAAGTTTCGACCCTGTCCGCTCATCATCAAGATGGTTGCAGCCGGCCGCTTGGGTAGAAAGACCGGGCATGGTGTTTACCAGTACGAAGATGGCAAGCAGGTGGCAGGATCTGGTCTGAAGGCGGGCATCTGATGGATGATAACGATATCGTCATTGTCGATGCAGTGCGCACACCGGTGGGCCGCTTTCGCGGCTCGCTTGCGGGTGTACGCGCTGACCATTTGGGGGCATTAGTGCTCAATGCCTTGCTCGAGAGAACTGGGGTCTCGGCTGACCAGGTAAGTGACGTGGTCTTCGGCTGCGTGACCCAAATTGGCGAGCAGTCAGCGAATATTGCACGGACTGCATTATTGAGCGCCGGATGGCCGTCTTCTGTACCGGGTATGACCATTGATCGAAAGTGTGGCTCTGGTGAAGCGGCGGTACACGTGGCCGTGGGCGCAATCGCATCCGGCGCTGCACGAATTGTTGTTGCCGGTGGCGCTGAAAACATGAGCAGGGTGCCCATGGGAAGCAACCGCGATTTGCACGGCGAAGCCTTTGGCTGGCAGGCCTTGGAACGCTATGAGTTAACCTCGCAAGGGGAGGCTTCGGAGCGCTTGGTAGACAAATGGGCGCTTACACGTGAGGCGTTGGACGCCTTTGCGTTGCAAAGCCACAGTCGTGCTGCCGCGGCTGCGGATGCCGGGTATTTCGTGAACGAAATTGTGCCGGTGTCTGTCGCGGACTACTGCGAAAAAAGTTATGACGGAGACCAAGGTGTATTCGGGAAGGACGAAACCATTCGTCGAGACACTTCCGTTGAGAAGCTGGCGACGCTTAAGACAAGTTTCCGTCTAGAGGGCGGGCGAGTTACAGCCGGCAACTCCTCGCAGATATCTGATGGCGCCGCTGCTTTGATGTTGATGAAGGCCGAAACTGCGAAAGCTTTGGGTTTAAAGGCCAGAGCAAAAATTCGCGCCATGGTGACCGTGGGTGCCGACCCGACGCTGATGCTGACTGGACCAATCGCTGCTACCCGGTTGCTGTTAGCTCAAACAGGGCTGACGGTAAGCGATATTGACCTGTTTGAAATTAATGAAGCATTCGCCTCCGTTCCGTTGGCGTGGTTGCAGGAAATAGGTGCCCCGGCCGACAGGTTGAACGTAAACGGAGGCGCTATTGCATTAGGGCATCCTTTGGGCGCAAGCGGCGCTCGAATAATGACCTCTCTTCTGAACGAGCTTGAGCGCCGCAATGCCCGGTTTGGTTTGCAAGCAATATGCTGCGCCGGTGGCTTAGGCACGGCTACATTGCTGGAAAGGTGCGACTAATGTCGCGGATTCATCCGGTACCGTTAGCAAGCCTCCCGGCTTCACTGGCAGGTTTGCTGGAGAAAGGAGTGAGCTCTGGAGTTCTGAGTTCCACTATACCAATTCAAGTATGGGCGAATAGTCCCAAGCACGCGCAAGCGTGGCTCGCCTTGCTGGATCTATTTCACAGCGATAGCCAGCTCCCCGAGCGATTGAGGGAGTTGGTGCGTCTTAAAATTGCCAGTATTACCAATTGTCAGGCATGTCAGGTCGCGCGCAAGAGCGATCAAGTGAGTGAAGAGGATGTCGCGTGTTTAAGTGCCAGCAACGGGCGTTTTTCTGCAGGTGAGCAGGCTGCCCTGACGTTTGCGGAGCTATTTGCCTCTGACTATACGGCAATAGATGACTGTCATTTTGAAGCGCTGGGCCAGCATTTCACTGTGGAGCAATTCACCGAGCTCAATATGTACTGCGCCTTGATGCTGGCAGGTGGTCGTATGACCTTTGTGCAGCAAGCCTACTGAGAGTGCGAAATGAACAAACATCTGCAAGACATCAGATTAAAAACGATTAACGGGCAAGAAGTGACGCTCAAAGACTATGCGGGCAAAGTCATCGTCATCGTTAACGTCGCATCAAAATGTGGTCTCACGCCCCAGTACAGCAGTCTTGAACGTTTGTATCGAGAGCATGCTGAGGAGGGGTTGGTAGTCCTGGGTTTTCCGGCTAATGATTTCAGAGAGCAGGAGCCGGGTACCGATCAGCAGATTGCTGAATTCTGTAGTGCTGAATACCAAGTTACTTTCCCCCTGTTTTCCAAGATTGCTGTAAGCGGCGCCCAGCAGCACCCGCTTTACGGGGCATTAATAAGCGCCCGACCAACCACCTTGGGAGAGGGGGTTATGCGACAGCGCTTGATAGATTTTGGTATTGCCGTGAACTCTGTGCCTGAAGTGTTGTGGAACTTCGAGAAGTTTCTAATCAGTAGGGAAGGGGAGGTGGTAGGTCGCTTTGCGCCGGATATGGACGTTAGTGATGCCAGAATTCAGAAAGAAGTTCAGATGTTGCTTTGATTTAGGTATCTTTTTGATCAAAATGTGTAAATCAGTTCAAAAACACTTTTTGTTGTCATAATCTCTACCGAAGACAGCGGGCGTAACATTCTTCAGTCCGCGGCCAACAAAACAATAATCAAGAGGTAAGCGTTATGTCCGAATCGGCCAAGAGTGACCTTGAGAAAGTATTTGCCGATGTCGCCAGTAACTACCAAGGCTCCGACATCGATCTGCATGGAACCTACGCGACTATGCGCAAGGAAACCCCAGTGCTAGAAGCCAATTTCATGGAGCAGCTGGGCGTTCCTTCCATCGCTGGCGTTGACCCTGATCGGCCTTGTTACACGCTGTTCAAATACGAGGACGTCATGAAGGTCATGCGCGATAGCGCACAGTTCACCAGTGGTTTTATCGCCGAAGGGCTCGGTGCCTTTTTCGACGGGCTGATTCTCACTGCTATGGATGGCGATCTGCACAAGAGCATGCGTAACCTGCTGCAACCGGTATTTCTGCCTGAAACCGTAAATCGCTGGAAAGAGGAACGTATCGATAGGGTAATACGTGAAGAGTTCATTAAGCCTATGTTGCCGCACAAGGGCGCCGACTTGATGGATTTTGCGCTCTATTTCCCTATACGTGTCATCTATTCCCTGATTGGTTTTCCAGAAGACAAACCTGAAAAAATCAAACAGTATGCAGCTTGGGCGCTGGCGATCCTGGCGGGTCCGCAGGTAGACCCTGCGAAGGCTGAAGCTGCCAAAAAGGCTGCCATGGAGGCTGTGGTAGCGCTGTATGACGCCATTAAGGAAGTTGTTATTCAGCGTCGGGCAGAGGGTGGGGAGGGCGACGACCTCATTAGTCGGTTGATTCGGGCTGAATATGAAGGGCGTTCGCTTGACGACCACGAGGTAACAACCTTTGTGCGCTCACTACTTCCTGCGGCTGGTGAGACAACCACGCGTACTTTTGGCACCTTGATGGTTCTACTGTTAGAAAATCCGGATGTGCTCGAGCGTGTGAAGGCTGATCGTGGTCTGGTCAATAAGGCGATTGACGAATCCATTCGCTATGAGCCAGTTGCGACCTTCAAGGTTCGGCAGGCAGCAGAGGCAACAGAGATTAGGGGGGTTCAGATACCAAAAGGCGCAATGGTTTCCTGCATTGTCAGCTCGGCAAACAGGGATGAGGACGCGTTTGTCGATGCCGACAAATTTGATATTGACCGCAAGCCACGACCTTCTTTCGGTTTCGGATTTGGTCCCCATATGTGTATTGGCCAGTTTGTCGCAAAAACAGAGATTAACTGTGCATTGAATGCGATCCTTGATCTGATGCCAAATCTGCGCCTTGACCCCTCAAAGCCTGCGCCAAAGATTACCGGCGCGCAGTTACGAGGTCCGCATGAGCTCCATGTTTTGTGGGATTGAAATAAGCTAAAAAATAGGTTTATGGACCTAAAAGCGCGCCTCATGTGAATGAGGCGCGCTTTTTTATTGCACATTTTTTGTGATTGATAGTTTAAAGATAAAATACTAATAAAATCAGTTATATATTGTTTTTATATACAGCGTTTAATTGTTCCATGTGAACAGAATCAAAAAATATGTTTAAATTAGCTCTTTCGTGAACTATCATCATCCAACAATCACAATCCGCGAAAAGCGAAGGGGAACATAATGAATTTGGACGATCTCATTCTTGTTAGTGTCGACGACCACGCCATCGAGCCGCCGGATGCGTTCAAGCATCACATGCCGGAAAAATTCAAAGGCCGCGAACCCCATGTTGAAAAGCGGGGAGACCGTGATGTATGGGTTTTCGAAGATGAAGCAACCGGTTACATGGGGCTCAACTCAGTCGTAGGGCGCCCTAAGGAAGAGTACGGCATGGAACCGCTTGGCTATGATCAAATGCGCCGCGGTACTTGGGATGTTGCAGCCCGCGTTGATGACATGAACGCGAATGGCGTTCTGGGTTCGCTGTGTTTTCCGACCTTTCCCGGTTTTGCTGGTCAACGTTTTCAGGCGCACTCCAATCGCGATATCGCCTTGGCGGCTATCCGTGCTTATAACGACTGGCACTTGTACGATTGGTGTAACGCTGCGCCTGGTCGCTTCATTCCGCTAATGCTTGTGCCTTTCTGGGATATGCCCGCGGCTGTGGCCGAGGTTAAGCGTTTGTCGGCTCAAGGCGTACACGCGTTGTCATTCTCGGATAATCCTGCGCGTCTCGGTTATCCCTCTATTCACCATGATTACTGGGATCCTTTGTGGAAGGCCTGTTCTGACAACAATGTTGTGATCTGCTGTCACATTGGCTCTGGCGGCAAGGCGGAGCACGCTTCTGATCTGTCTCCGATCGATGCTTGGATCACCACTATGCCGATCTCCATTGCCAATGCCGCTGCGGACTGGATCTGGGCGCCAATGTGGAAGAAATATCCGAATTTGCGCATGGCATTGTCCGAAGGGAGTATCGGTTGGGTACCGTACCTTCTGGAACGCGCCAACTTTACCCACCGTCACCACAACGCTTGGACCAACGCGGATTTTGGCGGAAAGATGCCGAGCGATATCTTCTTCAAGCACTTTGTAACCTGCTTCATTGAAGACAACTTCGGTCTGCAGAACCTGCACTTCATGAATGAAGACATGGTCACCTGGGAAAGCGACTATCCTCATTCGGATTGCACTTGGCCGCACTCTCCTGAGACCACTTGGGAAGGGCTCAAGCATCTGACCAGGGAGCAAATTGACAAGGTTACTCACCTGAATGCCATGCGTCAGTTCTCTTACGATCCCTTCTCTACTATGAAGCGTGAGGACTGCACGGTTGCGGCCCTGCGTGCCAAAGCTGCGCATGTGAGCACCGAGCCGGCTCTGGGCTTGGGTGGGGCAGAGGTAACCCGCAAAGACGGCAAGCCGGTCACTTCTGGTGATATCAACGCCATGTTTGAGACAGCGGACGCTAAGACTGCAATCTGATTTGTTCGGGCAACGCACTTTGCTCTTCGCGTGGGGAGCAAAGTGCCGCTTAACGGAAACAATCTCGTCGATATATGAATAACTCAGGGTGCCTCGGAAATGAGTATTTCAGAGTTTAGCTATAGTGCTATTCCTGCAGATGCGGAGCAGTTGCGGGCGGCAGTGCGCGCGTTCCTTCAAGATGTACTGCACGATTACCCGGCGGAAAAACGCGCTTATTCCTGGATGGGTTTTGATGCAGAGTTCAGCCGTCTGCTTGGAAAAAAAGGCTGGTTGGGAATGGCACTTCCAAAACAGTACGGCGGAGCAGAGGCTTCTCCTTTTTCCCGCTACGTCATTATTGAAGAGCTCTTGGCTGCTGGTGCACCTGTGTCTGCCCACTGGATTGCGGACAGGCAAAGCGCGCCGCTCATTTTGCGCTTTGGTACCGAAGCGCAGCGCGAGAAGTACCTGCCATCAATTTGCCGAGGTGAAAGCTACTTCTGTATCGGTATGAGTGAGCCAAACTCGGGTTCTGATCTCGCTTCTATTCGTTCAACTGCAAAGCGTGCTAATGGCGGCTGGGTGTTAGATGGACAGAAGGTCTGGACCACTAATGCGCAGCATTCGCATTATATGATCGCTTTGATGCGTACCGGCGATAAGGAAACCTCCGGGCGGCATGGCGGCATGTCGCAGTTCATTATTGATCTTCAAACGCCTGGCATCACTATCAGGCCTATCGCAGATCTGGCTGGTGGGGAGCACTTTAATGAGGTGTTCTTTGATAGCGTCCAGCTTGGCGAAGATGCCCTCATTGGCGAAGAGGGTCGTGGTTGGGATCAGGTGACCGCAGAGCTTGCGTTCGAGCGTAGTGGTCCTGAGCGATTTCTCAGCAGTATTGCGGTGATTCACACAGCAATCGCTGCAATTGGGCCTCATCCTGATGCGTTTCAAGCTCGTGAGATCGGCAAGATTACCGCTCGCCTTTTGACGCTTAGGAACATGTCGCTCGGTGTTACCAAGCAGCTTAGTGAAGGGAAGAACCCCGCTTGGGCAGCATCGTGCGTTAAAGATCTGGGTAATGTGCTCGAGCAGGAATTACCCGAAATATTGCAAGGCGTGGTTGATGAGCAGCCACAGGTTGTCGGTGGTTCCGCGCATGCGAAAGTACTGGCGTACCTGACTCAAATGGCACCGTCTTTTTCTCTACGCGGAGGAACTCGAGAGATTCTTCGTGGAATCATCGCACGTGGATTGGGGCTTCGATAATGCGCGAACTTTTTGAATCGACTATTGAACGAGTGTTATCGGACTTGTGCACTTCTGATCTTCTTCGCGAAGCGGAGTCGGGAGAGTGGCCGGTTGCCTTATGGCGTACCTTGGAAGATAACGGCTTTCCCCTAGCAGGAGCGCCTGAAATGGCTGGCGGCGCAGACGCCTGCTGGTCCGACCTGTTTGTAATTATTCGGGCTTTGGGTCGGTTTGTTGCGCCCGTTCCCTTAGCAGAGATGATTGTAGGCAACTGGTTGCTAGAGCAGTCTGGCCTCAACGCACGGAGCGACATCCTGAGCATCGCCAGCGAATCTAACCTCACTCTTGTCGGTGCCCGGGTTTCGGGGGAGCTACGCCAGGTGCCCTGGGGACGTTTTGCGGACTCCGTGGTAACACTGGCTAATGACGAGGCGGGCCAACTCAACGTGGTGTTGCTAGATGTCGCCACCGCCGAGCGGGTCAGACAAGGCACCAATATTGCGAGCGAGGCCCGGGATCAACTTAGCTTCTCTTCAGCTGCGATCGTAATGTCTGCCCTACTGCCGGCTCACCTAGATGGAGATGTGCTGCTGGCAGCGGGTGCAATGGTGCGTTCAGCGCAAATTTCCGGTGCCATCAACGAGCTGTTAGTTATGACTGCTAGCTATGCGGGTGAGCGTAAGCAGTTTGGTAAGCCCATTGCTGCCTTCCAAGCAATTCAGCAGCAGTTGGCTGTGCTCGCAGAGCAAGCTGCGGCAGCTAGCGTTGCCGCTGAAGCTGCTTTCGCAGGTGCCGATCAGGGTATACCTACGTTCAGTGTTGCTGCAGCCAAGATATCAGCCTCAGATGCTGCCAGTCAGGCAGCAGCCATTGGCCACTCGGTGCACGGAGCTATCGGCTTTACACAGGAGTACGCGTTGCACAACCTAACCAGAAGACTCTGGAGCTGGCGTAGCGAGTTTGGCTCCAGCACTTTCTGGAGTAAGGCCTTGGGCAAGCATGTATGTGCGGCCGGCGCGGAAGGTTTCTGGCCAATGCTCACTAATCCCGAATTACAGAACTTGTCCATTACACAAAAATAAGGATCCGCATCCATGGGTGATTTTTTGCAGCTTGAACGTCGTGGCGGGGTGGTCGTCGTCCGTATGGATCGACCCGATACGCGCAACGCACTATCCGAACCGTCGCAGATGCAGGAGTTCGTTGACCTGTGTGCGCAGATGCGCGCAGACGAGAGTGTCAAGGTAATCGTCCTCACCGGCAACGGAAAGTCATTCTGTGCAGGCGGAAACATAAAGGATATGCAGGCTCGTGTAGGCATATTCGCCGGGTCTCCCTATGAGCTGAGAAACACCTACCGGGACGGAATCCAGCGAATCCCCACAGCGCTCTACAATCTTGATGTGCCAATTATCGCGGCCATCAATGGCGCTGCGATCGGCGCGGGGCTTGATTTGGCTTGTATGTGTGACATCCGTATTGCCAGCAACAAGGCAGTCTTTGCCGAGAGTTTTGTGAAGCTGGGGATTGTGCCTGGCGACGGCGGTGCTTGGTTGCTCCCGCGCATCATTGGTATTCCGAAAGCCAGTTTGATGGCCTTTACCGGTGACACGATTGACGCTGAGAAGGCATTCGAATGGGGGCTGGTAGAGCAACTTTGCGAGCCTGAAGAACTGGAGGCGCAGGCACTTGCATTGGCGGATCGGATTGCGGTTAACCCGGGGCACGCATTACGGCTCTGTAAGCGGCTCCTGCGAGAAGGGCAACATATGCGCCTGGACTCATTGCTGGAGCTCTCGGCCGCGTATCAATCGTTGGCCCATCATACTGAAGATCATCAAGAAGCCGTGGCGGCCTTTATCGACAAACGTACGCCCGAATACAAAGACCGTTAAACGCTAACTTGAGGGAGAACACGTCACGATGCGCAGCGTATTCCGTGAAGACCACAATATGTTTAGAGAGCAGGCCCGTCGCTTCATTGAGCGGGAGATTAGCCCAAACCTGCATCAATGGGAAAAGAACGGCATCGTACCTAAGGAAATCTGGCTGAAGGCCGGTGAAATGGGTTTGCTGTGCTCTACAGTGCCGGAGGAGTACGGGGGAGCAGGTGGCGACTTTGGGCATTCTGCGGTAATGATTGAAGAGCTCGCTCGCGTAAATGCTACTGCGGTCGGCTTCACTACGCACTCTGAAATTGTCGCGCCTTATATCGTCGCTTATGGCAGCGAAGAGCAGAAACACAGATGGCTGCCTAAAATGGTGAGTGGTGAAATGATTGGCGTTATCGCTATGAGTGAACCAGGCATTGGTAGTGACCTGCGCTCAATGCGTACTTCGCTGCGCCAGGACGGCGATGAGTATGTTGTGTCTGGACAAAAGACTTTTATTACCAACGGCGGCAACGCAGATTTGGTTGTGACTGCCACCAAGCTGGATCCGAAAGGCAAGGATCTAACACTGATCTGTATTGAAACAGACCGGCCCGGCTTCTCCAAAGGCAAGCTGCTGGACAAGATCGGTTTGAAAGGACAAGACACCGCAGAGCTTTTTTTTGATGAAGTCCGCGTGCCCACGTCAAATCGGCTGGGGGAGGAAAATAAGGGATTTAAATACCTTACGCATCAGCTCGCTTGGGAGCGTTTGATCATCGGCTTGCGGGCTGCACAGTCGGTAACAACGTTGTTGGAAGAAACCATCGAGTACACACGGGAACGGAAGGTGTTCGGTAATCCGGTATTCGAATTCCAAAATACGCGTTTCAAGTTGGCCGAGGTCAAGGCGCAGGCCACCATGCTGCGTGTTTTCGTGGACGACTGCTTGCAGAAAGTCATGCAAGGAGAGCTAGCACCGGATGTCGCAGCAATGGCAAAACTTCTAGGCTCTGAGCTTCAAGGCAAGCTGCTTGACGAATTGCTGCAACTGCACGGCGGCTACGGTTTCATGAGTGAGTACAAAATCGGTAGGGCCTGGGTTGATGCCCGGGTCGCGAGAATTTATGGCGGTACATCTGAGATCATGAAAGAAATTATCAGTCGGAATCTCTGACGTGACGATATTAATAAAAAAATAAAAAGAGGGTCTTGGCTATGTGGCTAGCATTTCGAAATGTATCTGTTTTCCTGGCGCTATTCGTTGTTGCGAACGTGTTTGCGCAGGGCATTCCTGAAGAGCAGTACTCACAGGAAGAGGCCCGTGCCAAGCGCCTCCTAAATGAAGCTATCGAGTACTACAGAAGCCATGGCGACGACGCTATGGCTGCATTTAGCCGCCAAGGAAGGTTTGTGCAGGATGATCTCTATGTGTACGTAATCAATACGGACGGCGTAATGCTTGCCAGCGGCGGGCCTTCTGCCAACCTCATAGGTCGAGATGTAGGGGCTGCTCTGAACGATGATCTCAACAAGCCTTTGAAAGAAGCGCTTTCGCTACCTGAGACAGGGGAAATGCACGCTGCGGACTACCGATGGATGAATTGGTCCGATGGGCGTGAAGAGCGTAAGAGGGTGCTGTTCCAGCGATTGGATGACAAGGTATTTTCGGTTGGATACTACTTGCCGCGCTCAAGCGAGGATGAAGCCAAGCAGTTTCTCGACCGTGTCACTGCGGCGGTTGCACAGAGCCCTGAAGAAACCTTTGTACGAATTAACGCGCTGGACGCAGAGTTCCAGAGTGATGACCTTTACGCTTTTGTCGTAGACCTGGATACCGAAAGGTTTGTCGCTCATGGCTATAATTTACGCTTGGTACGAAGCGACTTTCGGAAAATTCATTCTGCGGATGAGCACCCCATTGGTCAGCAGATTTTGGAAGCAGTAGAGATAAATGACGAAGGTACTGTTTCCTATGTTTGGCCGAATCCAGTTACGCGCAAGAATGAGCAGAAGATAACCATGTTCCGCAGAGTAGGACACTACATCGTGCTGGTCGGTTATTACGAAGGCCCACGATGAGGTCAGAGTGACTGTTTGGCATGTTAAAAAAACAAGAGAAACCAAAAGAGACTGTTCTGATAACAGGCGCAGCTCAGCGTGTAGGGTTGTATTGTGCCAAGAAATTGGTTGCTGCTGGTTACCACGTAGTGATCACCTGCCGCAGGCCTAGGTCTGAATGGGAGGCTGGGCCGCTGGAAGGTATCGAGGTGATGCTTGCGAATTTCTCAACAGAGCAGGGTATCAGCTCGTTTATCCGAAATTTGCAAGCAAGAGAGCAACCTTTGCGGGCAATCATTCACAATGCATCCACATGGATAGACGATGACCTTGTAGATGGGCCCGCTTTCCAGCAGCTGTGCATGGTGCACATGCAAGCTCCCTATATGATCAATATGGCTCATGCGAGTCTGTTCGCCGCCGGCGGCCCGGCAGACATCATCCACATTACCGACCACGATGCGCTAAATGGCGCGGATGATCATATTGCCTATCTCGCTACCAAGGCTGGGCTTGAGAACCTTACCCGTTCTTTTGCCATGCGTTTAGCCCCAAGCGTGAAGGTCAACAGCATCGCCCCGGCGCTGATCATGTTCAATGATGGGGATAGCGAAGCCCTCCGGGCCAAGTTGCTTGCGCGCTCTAGATTAGGTCTGGAGCCAGGGCCTGAGGTGGTTTATCAAGCAGTGCAGTACGTGATGAATAATCCGTATATAACAGGCACCTGCTTAGACCTGAATGGCGGCGGTACGCTGAAATTTGCATAAGAGAGTAGTCAATGAGCCTAGAAAAACTGACGCATCATTACGCTAATATTATTGAAGAGCTGGATGAAAATCCCACGCGCGGTGGCTTGAAAAATACGCCAGAACGGGCAGCCAAGGCTATGCAGTTTTTGTGTCGAGGTTATAATCAGTCTTTGGATGAACTTGTAAATAATGCCCTGTTTGAATCAGATAACGATGAAATGGTTATCGTAAAAGATATAGAGATTTACTCGTTATGCGAGCATCACTTGTTGCCATTTATTGGTAAAGCACACGTTGCCTATATACCAACTGGCAAAGTAATTGGGCTGTCAAAAATTGCTCGGATTGTAGACATGTTTGCCCGGCGCCTGCAGATACAAGAGAATCTGACGCGCCAGATAGCAGATGCCATTCAGACGGTTACAAATGCCCAAGGTGTAGCCGTTGTTGTGGAAGCCAAACATATGTGCATGATGATGAGAGGCGTAGAAAAACAAAACTCAACAATGCACAGTTCTGTTATGTTGGGTGCCTTTAGAGAGTCAGGAAATACCCGTCAGGAATTCTTGCAGTTAATTAGTCGCCGCTAATTTTTCGTAATATTGATTGATACTGATAGGGCGACTAATTGAATTTGATTAATTGTTATCTGTTGAGTTCGACAGTTCTTTCCAGGTTTCCAACTCTTTGCTAAGTGCTGATAAGCGGGCGCTGGCCATGGTGATCGCGTCTGATCCGGCGAGAAAATGGGGTGGCATACTGTTTTCGCTGCTCAAAGTGAGTAGCGCTTGAGCCAGCCTTTCGGGGCTTCCTGTCTGTTGGTGGTTGTTAGCGCTGGAAGAGGCCGCGATCTTGTCGGAAAATTCCTTGTAATCCTCTATTTTATGGTTGGCAAATTGCGCTGATGTTGGGTCAAGAAAGTCGGTTTTAAAGGCTCCGGGTTGCACTACAGTCACCTTGATACCGAAGCTCGATACCTCTTGGGCCAGCGCTTCAGAAAACCCGCTGACTGCAAATTTGGACGCGCAATACACGCTGGCGCCAGCCATTCCAGAAACGCCAGCGATTGATGAAATGTTGAAAATATGGCCGGACATTTTCTTTCTCATCAAGGGAAGGACCGCCCGACACATAGCGAAAACGCCGAATACATTGGTGGAGAATTGGAGCTCAATCTCGTGCCGGTTTGTTTGTTCAAAGGCCCCAAGTAACCCATAGCCGGCGTTATTTACCAAGACATCAATCCCCCCAAAACGATCCCTCGCAGCAGAAATAGTGGCCGCAATTTGGATGTCATTGCTCACATCTAATGGAAGGGTCAAAAGATTTTTATTGTCAGTGCCTAAATTTAGTCGCAATGCCTCCAGATTTCGCGCCGTGGCAACTACATTATAGCCCGCGTTCAGTGCGGCTTTCGTAATGGATAGACCCAGGCCACGTGTTGCGCCTGTAATTAACCACGTTTTATTTCTCATATTTTTCCGTTTCTTATTTAGATTTTTTGTTAGCTAGCCGTAGTTTTTTGGTAATACAGTAATTCTAGTATGGAGGTATTTATTTTTAAAGTGAGAATTAGTTATGTTTTTAATAGGGCTTTTGTATTACGAGTCTCTGCTTGAGCTTGGTTGTCATGACTGTGTTTTAGACTTCTAAAGGTAGCTGCCTGCGGTGTTTAGTATCCCTGTTTCACTAGGGCGTCCAATAACGTTTTTATTATGGCGCAAAGATGTACGACGCATTGGGGCTGAACACGATCATCGTTGCGGGCCAGAATCGAGAGTATGGTTGGTGCGAGATTCATAGATCTTGGCCCACGCTAATCAAAGAGTGGGTCTGTATCGCTGTGTTGGGGCCAACTGCCGTTGTTCATAAGCGCGTCGAACCGCTGGATCATATCGACGGCGGGATGTGGGTAATCATGGCGTACCCACCACAACCAAAGCCCGATGAGCGCGCCTACAAAACAACGCACAGCCACCTCGCCACGTAACCCATCTGGCTGGTAGAAGCCTTGCTTTCGATAATGTTCACGAGTGTGGATTAACAAAATATTTTCGAGATGGGCGAGAATTACTGTTTGGGAGGGACTATTAAAAAAAGCAGTAGTGAGGGTCGCATGCCTTTCGGTGGCTACAAACAGCCAACTTGAAGCGTCCAGGATGCAGTGACTCTCACCGGAGATATTGACGGCTCGAACGGGTGGAGTACCAATGCTTTCATAGCCGGCGACCAACAAGTCTTCCTTGTCACGAAAGTGAGCGTAGAACGTGGAGCGGGCCACCCCCGCACTCTCAAATAACTCCTGAACTGTAATTTCTCTGAAGTCCTTCTCCAGCGCGAGACAATACATCGTGTCTAGTAGCCGCTCCCGGGTGCGGTTAGCCCTCACCTTGTGACGATCACTGGCTGCAGGTTCTTCTTTGCTGTGTCCCTGCGAGATTCTCAAAATTCAATTCCTGCTTGTTTCGAACACTGTTACGGCGAAAAGGTGTGTTGAGTTTGAGCCTGCCACAGGGTGGCATACCGGGCAAGCCTAACCCTTGAAATAATTCTGCAGTGAAAATCGAACGGATTAGAAATTCTGTCTGTTGTTGATTTAGTGGGTGCGGCTCTACACTCGGGGGGTAATAAATAATAAAACGGACAACAAAAATGATCGCCAACAACGTGACCAATGAGCAGCTGTCAAGCGTGCTTGTTAAGGCGAGTAGAGGCTTTACTCTGTCGGCGATTGCGTCCTCCGTTAACGCAAAAATGTCTGTTTTGCGCACCCTGATCAGCTCATCGGCGCCCACCTATGGACGAAGAAGCCTGTCAAACGGCCAGTATTCGAAGACATCCGACCTTCTTTCGTCCAACTATTGCCTATTCATAAGGCGTCGAGCGTTCGGCCTTTTTCAGCCGCCAGGGACACATGCCTACCGCTGCAGGTATTTTTCTTGCACCACGAATGCTGCTTTCGTTCGGCGCGAAAGCCGCTTGCACCGATAGTTGCTGACTCACTGACCTCGCCGCATGCTGAACTTAAGTTGAGGAGTAATCTTTGTGAAAGATCATTTTGACTACATCATCGTTGGCGCAGGGTCAGCTGGATGTGTGATGGCAAACCGCCTCTCTAGCGATCTGAATGTGTCGGTATTGCTGTTAGAAAGCGGACCCGAGCACACCAGTCCATTGATAGCGATGCCAAGAGGGATAGGTAAGCTCCTGACGCCCGGCAATCCGCACGTTTGGGATTATCAGGCTTCTCGCGGCGATGGCATGGCTACGGAGTTGTGGTTAAAGGGCAAGGCGGTCGGTGGTTCGAGCTCAGTGAACGGCATGGTTTACGTACGAGGTGCTCCTGCGGATTACGACGCTTGGGAAGCTAACGGATGCCGCGGTTGGGGCTGGCAAGATATGGGTCGGCAATTTGTTGCTATGGAAGACCACCAGCTTGGAAGTACGCAGTGGCGTGGCGTGGGCGGCCCACTAAAAGTGACGCTACATCCATCGGGTGATGCACTCTGTGATGCGATTATCAGCGCTGCGGCAGAGATTGGTGTGCCCAGCGTCGAGGATACCAATCATGTGGAGTCTGTTACGCACGGCGGCTTTGGATACCAGCCGCAAAACACTTGGAAAGGCCAGCGTTTCAGTGCCGCAAAGGCATTTCTCGATCCGGTTCGTACGCGACAAAATTTGACTGTGATAACGCAAACTTGCGTGCAACGTATCGAGTTTGTGGGCAAGCGGGTGGTAGGAGTTCAAATAAAAGGAGCCGACGGGCTGCAGTCGGTACGTTGTTCACGCGAGGTCCTGCTCTGTGCCGGAGCAATCGAATCGCCGAAGTTGCTCCAGTTGTCTGGCATAGGTCCAGCGCGGCTCTTGGAGTCTTTGGGTGTTCCGCTGATCAAGGACGCTCCAGACGTGGGCCGAAACCTGCGTGAGCACGTATATATCGCAGCGCAATTTCGGGTAACCGAGGGCAGCTTCAATCATTGTTTTGGTGGATTAGGCCTGGCCCGTTCGGTGTTGAGCTATTTTTTTAGAAAAAAAGGTCCTATGACACATGCTGCCCATGAAGCCGGGGGCTTCGTTAAGACGCACCCTGGGTTGGAGCGTCCTGACGCGCAGATCGGGGTAAGCCTGTTTTCAATGGACGGTGACGGCAAGACTGTAGCGATAGATAAGTTGCCAGGTATTACCCTCGGTGGGTACTTCATGCATCCGCAAAGCCAAGGCGAGATCAGTATTGTGTCAGCAGATCCGCAGGTACCGCCCAAGATCGTGGCCAACTATCTTAGTGCTGAAGCAGATCAGGCTGCGGCAATCTCACTCTTGAAGTGGATCCGTAAATTGGCGTCGCAACCTTCGCTTAAACCTTATTTGATTGAAGAACTCACTCCTGGACCACAAGTGCAGAGCGACGAAGAGATGCTTGCAGCATTTCGCCGCTTCGGCCAAACCGCTTATCACGTTGCTGGCACCTGCCGGATGGGCGCAGACGAGCACTCAGTGCTGGATCCTGAACTCAGGGTTCGAGGTGTTGAAGGTTTGCGTGTGGTTGATACATCGATCATGCCCACGCTGGTGTCGGGCAATACCAACGCGCCGGCCATGGCTATCGCTATGCGCGCGGCAGAAATTATCGCAGGTACGAGTCACCAAGGAGCAAGCGCAGCATGAAAATCCCTTTTACTCACCTAAATAAATTATACATAAACGGCCTGTGGGAAGAGGGTGGTGAAGGAACGGAAGAGATCATTAATCCGGCTACTGAAGAGGTGATTGGCCATGCTCCGGTTGGCGATGTGGCTGCAGCCAGGACAGCAATCGCTGCCGCCCGAGAGGCCTTCGACCGGGGGCCATGGCCTTGGCTCAGTGTGGCTGAGCGTGCTGTATATATGCGGAGTATGCATGCAGCGCTGGTAAGCCGTCGAGAACAGATTGCGGCGCTAATCGTGGCCGAAGTTGGCTGTTCGCAGATGGTCACCCAATCGATGCAAGTAGATATGCCACTAGGGCAGGTGCTGAAAGCTATCGATCGCAGCTTGGTGACCGAGGCTAGACAGATTCCCGTCGAGGCCGTACCTAATCAAATGAATCCTAGTGGTCCGATGATCTTGGGCAGTGGCAGTATAGAGCGGGAGCCGGTTGGGGTAGTGTCAGGTATTACGGGGTACAACTTTCCGTTTTTGCTGAACCTGGCAAAGGTATTTCCTGCACTGCTGGCCGGTAACACCCTTGTGCTCAAGCCCTCACCTTTTACACCTTATTCCGCGTTGCTACTGGGTGAAATCGCCGACGAAATTGGCTTACCCAAAGGCGTGTTGAATATTGTCACCGGCGGTGTCGAGGTGGGTAGTCTGCTGAGCAGTGATCCGCAGGTTGACTTGGTTTCGTTTACTGGTTCGGAGGCGGTTGGAATTAGCATTATGACTCAAGCTGCGGCCACCCTGAAACGCGTGCATCTTGAACTCGGTGGCAAGTCGGCACTGATTGTCCGCGCTGATGCGGACGTGCAAGCGGCCGCCATGGGAGCCGTTGCTGGATTGATGATTAACGCAGGCCAGGGCTGCGCACTGCTCACGCGCTTTGTGGTGCATAACTTGGTCCGCGAACAGTTCGTGCAGTGTGCTCGAGCTATTGCTAGCCAATTCAAGGTAGGCGACCCTGCTGACCCTAGCGTGATGATGGGGCCGCTGATTCGAGAGTCGCAGCGTGCCAAGGTCGAGGACCTAATCGCCAGTGGACATGAGCAGGGGGCCAAGCTGGTATGCGGCGGCGGTCGTCCGGAAGGCATGGAAAAAGGCTTCTTTGTCGATATCACGCTGTTTGATGAGGTCAAAAATGAGATGACCATCGCGCAGGAGGAAATTTTCGGCCCGGTCGGCGTGGTGATTGGCTTTGATACTGACGAAGAGGCCATTGCCATTGCCAATGACTCCCGCTTTGGGCTCAACGGCGGAGTTATGACCGCAGATGCGGCAGTGGCCTACAAAATGGCTAAGCGCATTCGTGCGGGTAGCGTTTATTTGAATGGAGGCGGCGGAACTATGCCGTACGCACCTATTGGCGGCTTCAAGCGTTCTGGTATTGGTCGCGAATTCGGACCTGACTGGCTCAATGAGTTTACTGAAGAAAAATCCATCATTTACCCCGTTGGTCGTTGACTGCTCGAATCGCTGGACTGCGTTGAGCATTTGGCGGTCAGTAAAGCAATGGCGGGATTAGTGATGTGGTAAGCGATAAAATAGGTGATTTTATGAATACGGAAGTTCTACATATCGAGGTTGCTGCAGGTGGCGCTGGGCAGCCTGCTTTGCCTGCAAAGCTTCAGTTTCCGATGGAGAGTGTTGGCTATAGCGCAAAGGAATTTGTCCTATCCGGCGTCGCGGCTGCTTACGCCCCACCAGACGGCACGGCATTAAGTGAAAACGGTCAATGGGGCGTCACCAAATGTAGTAATGAAGCCTACGTTACATGGGCTGTCGTCTACCGACCGTTGGATGCCGAAGCATTCAATGGCACTGTTATTGTTGAATGGATGAATGTCACCAGTGGGAGTGACTCGAGTCCGGTTTGGATCTACACGCATAACGAGCTGATTCGCGAGGGTTATGTGCTTATCAGTCTTTCTGCTCAGGCGGCGGGAGTGGAGAGTATCAAGGCGATGGATAAAGAGCGTTATGCGCGACTGCTGCACCCGGGAGACATTTATTCCTACGATATTTTTTCTCAGGTCGGACGGGCGGTGCGCAACCAGGCTGAGATACTGCTGGGCGGCCTTAGCCCAAAGCGGATCATGGGGGCGGGGGAGTCACAATCAGCCTACCGGCTAGTTACCTATGTAAACGCTATTCACCTATTATCGCCTGTGTATGAGGGTTACTTGTTACAAAGTCGACCTGAAAAAGGTGCTCCTTTGAATACGCGGGATGACGTTTCCGGCTCTACCGAAGTCCGCTCAGACCTTGGTGTCCCCGTGCTGATATTCCAGACCGAAACTGATGTCAATGCAGTGACTCGTCAGGTGGATACGGCTACGTATCGGCTATGGGAAGTGGCTGGTACGGCGCATTTTGATGCCTATGGCGGCGGCTTGGGGCTAATGGATACTGGTGACGGCGAGGGAGCAGTACGGGCTCTTCAAGCACTACGTAACCCTCCTGACAATGTGTTCGGATTCATCCGCTGCGACAAAGCAATCAACACTGGTCCGATGTCTTTTGTACTGAATGCTGCAGTACACGCCTTGAACGAATGGATTAAAACAGGGCTACCGCCTAGTTCGGTACAAACGCTGCAGGCGACGGACTTCACTCTATACAATCCTAGCTTTGTAAGAGATGAGTTTGGCAATGCTCGTGGGGGTATACGCACCCCCTTTGTTGACGTGCCTCTGGCTGCATTGGCCGGCACCGGTAATACCGGAAACCAGGAGTTCTGCCTTTTTTTCGGCACTACAGAACCCTTTACGCCTGCGGAACTAATCAATTTGTACTCCACGCAAGAAGGTTTCCTGGCTAAGTGGAACAAGGCGGTTGAGGCAGCTGTGGAATCAGGGGTCATAAGGCCAGCAGATGCAAAGTCTCTGATTGATGCAGCGTTTAGTTTGAAGGTTTTGTAGTGAATGGCTTGGGCATTCCACTGATAATGACGCTTTTCGAACTCGACCGGTGAAAGGCTACCACTCGTGCCGTGCCGGCGCTTTGGGTTATAAAACATCTCAATGTAATCGAACACGTCCTGACTCTCAGCGTCACGTGTTGGATAGATCTGATGTTTAATTCTCTTCTGTTTGAGTAACTGAAAGAAGCTTTCAGCGACAGCGTTATCATGGCAGTTACCGCGGCGACTCATGCTACCCATCAGATGATCCGCTTCCAGGAAGCTCTGCCAGTCTCTCCGACCATTTTCTTGCTTCTCTTCCTTTCTTTGCATGTCCAGATAATCCGGAATGGCTATAGCTGCTTGGCAGTCTGCCCAAACAGTATCTTTTTGCCTTGTTCAGTTACCGCCGCCCGGTTCTGCGATATGGCCTCACCCTTATCGTATGCTCGAATCGTTGCCGGACGAGTTTGTATATTTTGAAACCATCGCGTCAGATTTGGAAAAGCGTCCAGGTTCTGTTGCTGGCGTTGCCATGGCACCACCCAAGGATAAGTAGCCATGTCCGCGATTGAATAATCATCCCCGGCTATGAAAGTTCGGCCATCCAATCTGCGATCAAGTACTCCGTACAGCCGGCTCGTTTCGTTAACGTAGCGCGTTATTGCGTATGGAATTTTCTCTGGTGCATAGATTGCAAAATGGTGGTTTTGGCCAGCCATAGGGCCCAAGCCCCCTATTTGCCACATTAGCCACTCGGTAGCAGTCTTTTTTCCTCGCATGTCGGTCGGCAGAAACTTTCCTACTTTTTCCGCGAGGTACAGGAGAATTGCCCCCGACTCGAAGACGGTGATCGGCTCCCCGCCGTCGGCAGGGTCAGTATCGATGATGGCCGGCATTCGGTTGTTTGGTGAGAACGCAAGAAACTCAGGCTTAAACTGATCCCCAGCGCTGATATCGACCGGGTGAATACGATACTCCAGGCCGCTCTCCTCAAGGAATAGGGTGATTTTGTGGCCATTGGGTGTTGGCCAATAATAGAGTTCGATCATCTCTGGAAGTCCGTCGGCGGTGTGCTATGGAGGGAAGGTTGTGTTTGCAATGTACCCGCGTCCAGCAAGGCAAGGACAGGCCTGACGATGCTTTCCAATAACGGGCGTTCGGGCTTGGCGCGAGCCAAAACGCGAATTCCCAGCAACACGCCTAGTAGCAAACGCCCAAGGTCTTCAGCAGGTTGCAATCGGGAGATGCTGCCGTCGTTCTGCCCAGCTTGAACGCAGCGCTGGAAAAATCCTTCAGCACGCGTGAGGAAGTCATCAATGATGTCTTGCGCCTCTGGAGCATGAGGGACGGCTTCTACTGCGGAGTTCACCATCATGCAACCGCGATGCAGTGAGTCGCACATTGAGCGGTCGATGATTTCCACGAAGAACATTTCAATCGCGTCACGCGCAGGTACTGTGGTTTCAAGGCGAATGACGCGCTCGCCGAAATTGCTTTCCAAGTAATGCGCTAACGCCCTGCGATACAAGGTGCGTTTATCGCCGAATGCGTTGTAAACGCTGGCGCCGGTAATGCCCATGCGGTTGATCAAATCACGCATCGACGTGGCCTCGAAACCCTTGGTCCAGAAGCACTGGATCGCGGCGTCAAGGACGATGGCTTCGTTGAACTCTCTCGGTCTTGCCATTGTTGAATTCCTTTTGGAGCAGACAGAGCGTTGCGTCTTGCTCAATAGTTCGCCTAATATAGATTGATCGTTCTAAAACGCAATGCATGTGCTCTGTTAGTCCCCTTACTCACAAGAGATGACGCCATGATCCGTTTTTATTTCCATCCCACACCCAACCCGGCAAAGGTCGCGCTATTCCTGGAAGAGTCAGGTCTGGAGTACGAGCTGGTTCCCGTGGACACGAGCAAGGGTGAGCAGCACCTGCCCGATTTCCGAGCAATCAATCCCAATGGCAAGGTTCCCGCGATCATTGACACCGAGGGGCCAGGTGGCAAGGAAGTAAGGGTGTTCGACTCTAGCGCAATCCTGCTATATCTGGGTGAGAAAACCGGACAGTTTATAGGCGCGCCTGAAGACAAGCCGGAGCTCCTGTCCTGGCTGTTTTTCATTGCTTCTGGCTTGGGGCCATTTTCTGGTCAGGCCGTGCATTTCCAGTACGCCGCGCCAGAAGGGAATGACTATTCTGTGAATCGCTATCGGCGTGAAGTCGAGCGTCACTACGAGGTGCTCGATGAGCATCTCGTGGGTCGTGAGTACCTTGTCGGCGAGGGGTACACCCTTGCCGATATTTCTACCTGGGGCTGGCTGATTCGCGCGGCCAAAGTAATGAAGGGTACAGAGGATGCGCTGGCTGAGTACCCGAACCTAAAACGTTGGTTCGAACAAGTCGACGCTCGCCCTGCAGCGGCTCGAGCAAAGGATGTGGGTACGAGCCATACGTTCAAAACCGAAATGGACGAACAGACTAAGCGTGCTCTGTATCCATCCAATTATCCAAAGACAATGTGATCAATCTGGCCGGTTGGCGACGGTCTGAAATCAGCCGTCGCTAGAGATGGCCAGACTTTAGTTTGCTCCGCTATTTCCAAAGCGTCATCTGGCTCAATACCTGTTAGATCTAGGCAAGTAGCCCTTAGTTGGTAATAACTGAACCAGCCACAAGACATAGATCAAGACATAGATACTGTGCGCTTTCTATTCGACAGCGCACATAAGGTATGGGATTGGCGTACGTTTGCTCCATGTGCCTAGGGTAAATTTAATTTTTGCTCAACCGGCTCGTCCAGCTCTTCACCCAAAAAACCACCAGACTGACGTGCCCACAGCTTGGCATAGAGCCCCGCGCGCGCGACTAATTCCGCGTGGCTACCGTCCTCGATGATGTGGCCCTGATCCATCACGATCAGCCGATCCATTTCGGCGATGGTCGACAGCCGGTGGGCAATGGCGATGACGGTTTTGCCTTGCATCAGTTTATTCAGGGTTTCCTGAATCGCGGCTTCCACTTCGGAGTCTAGTGCTGAGGTGGCTTCGTCGAGAATCAGGATGGGGGCGTCTTTAAGCATCACGCGGGCGATGGCGATACGCTGGCGTTGACCACCGGATAATTTGACCCCGCGCTCACCCACGTGGGCATCAAAGCCCCGGCGGCCTTTAGCGTCTTCAAGTTCGGCGATGAACTGATCGGCTTCCGCATTGCGTGCCGCATCCAGCATAAGCTGCTCGTCCGCATCCGGACGCCCATAAAGAATGTTGTCGCGGACCGAGCGGTGCAGTAGCGAGGTGTCTTGCGTGACCATGCCGATCTGGGCGCGCAAGCTGTCTTGCTCAACATCGGCAATGTTCTGCCCATCGATCACCACCTTGCCGGACTCCACGTCGTAGAAACGCAGCAGCAGATTCACCAGTGTTGACTTACCTGCGCCAGAGCGGCCCACCAAGCCGATTTTTTCACCGGGCTTGATGTGCAGATTCAGGTCACCCATCACGCCATGGCCTTTGCCGTAGTGAAAGTGCACCTGATCAAAACGAATCTCGCCTTGGGTTACCTGTAGCGGTTTGGCTTCTGGTTTGTCATCCACTAGTTGCGGACGTGAAATCGAGTTGATGCCGTCCTGTACGGTGCCGATATTCTCAAACAGGGCAGACAGCTCCCACATGATCCACTGCGACATGCCTGAGAGCCGCAGCACAATACCAACCGCCACAGCTACTGCGCCGACGCTGATTGAACCCTGTGTCCAAAGCCAGATAGCGGTTCCGGCAACACCCAGCAACAGCAGTGCGTTGAGCAGATATAGCAAGCTGTAGAGGGTGGTAACCAGACGCATCTGTTGATGCACGGTGACCATGAAGCCGTCCATGCCTTCACGGGCGTAACTCGATTCGCGCTTTGCATGGGAAAACAGCTTAACGGTTTGAATATTGGTATAGCTGTCGACAATGCGCCCGGTCATTACCGAACGGGCGTCCGCCTGCACCTCCGCGACTTTCCCCAGTATGGGCACGTAATGGCGCATGAGCAGTACATAACCTAACAACCAGGCGAACATCGGCAGCGTAAGGCGCCAGTCGGCCATGCCAACCAACAACAAGGTGCCGATAAAGTAGACGCAGATGTAGTTGAGTACGTCGATCAGCTTGATGACGCATTCACGTACCGAGAGCGCGGTTTGCATCAGCTTGGTGGCGATGCGTCCGGCAAACTCGTCTTGATAGAAGGCCATCGACTGTTTGAGCAGGTAGCGGTGTACCAGCCAGCGGATACGCATGGGGTAATTGCCCATAAGTGTCTGATGGGTCAGCAGGCTGCTGCCAAACACCAGTAGCGGCAGTACGATCAGCGCCATAAGGGCCATGCCGATCAGCTTCCAGCCTTCGTTTTGCAAAAAGGTCTCGCGGCTCTGACCTGATAGCCAGTCAACTATGTTGCCTAGGAAGGCGAACAGCCAAACTTCGGTCAGCGCGATGCAGGCGGTCAGAATGGCGGCCAAAATGATATAGGGCCAGGCACCACGGGTGAAATGCAGACAGAACGGCAACAACTTGCGCGGTGGCTCGGTCAGTTCGGCTACAGGGAAGGGATCAAGGCGGTTTTCAAACCAGCGAAACATGCGAAGGGCCTGTGGCTAGATGGGCAGGCCGTGCATTATGAGGGGCTAGACTGTGGCCCTCAAGTGGAGATTGGTAACCGAAGGTGAGGGTCAGGCCACGGCTCAGGACCGTGGCCTGCAGTACTACTTACTGGTCTATCGCTTGCAGTAACAGGTCGGCAAGTACACGGGAGCCAGCAGCGGTCGGATGAATTCCGTCGCTGGTGATGTATCGAGCTTCGTTGCCTGCGAACGCGGCGCGCACATCAACAAACTTCACGTTCATGCCCGGATAGGCAGCAGCCTTGTAGTTCATGCTGTAGTTGTTGATTTCGCGGAGCTCTTCGGCACCACCGGTGGCGTTGTAATAGCCGAGGAAAATAATCTCTTCGATGCCGTCATCGCGCATGTCTTCTACCAGTGCGGCGATCTTGTCTTCCAGCTCGTTGAGCAGCGGCATGCAGCGGCTCAACGACGGACGGCAGCTGTTCAATTGAATGTCGTTACCGCCACCATTGAAGATCACAGTCTTGATGCCGTTTTTGCTAGCGCGGGCGTATTGGCGCTCGACCGAGTAGGTGCGTGAGCAGAGGATGTTGCCGCCACTCAGCTGACAGCCGGAGCGCGCAGAAGTATTGATATTTTCGTCTAGGTCCGCTTCCAGGTACTCATGGATATCACCGGACAGGGCGAAGATCGAGTCACCGAGAATCAGCTTGTCTGGGCTGCTGGAACCCGGGTTGGTGGCGCTGGCGGAACCGGCGATCAGGGTGGTTAAGGCGACGACGGCGATACCGCCTTTGAATAATTTTTTGAGCGCAAACATGGCGTTTTCCTTGAATTTGTTTTTGTGTGCCGGATGCCTCTGAGCGCTGCTGTGTAAATCAGGCTTGAGACATTAATTCTAATTGGCTCATAGATAATAGTTTTGTATTAATTTGTTACAAGCACCCAAATAGGCGAGCCGGGTGGGTTTGGGTCAGGAATGTGAGACGCGTCTCAGGCGTCTATCAGCAAAAGCATGGGAGGAGAGCATCTGCCGAGAGCGGGCGGGTTTTGCCGGTTCAATTGAGGGAGGAGGGTAAAGGTCAGGCCGCCGTTTTGGGTTTTGACCATAACCAAACCAGCAGCATGCCCGCTGCTGCTATGCCAGAGGTCAGCATGACAATCGCATGCCAGTTGCCGTGCTGCCAGACCCAACCACCGGCGGTGCCTGTGACGCTGGAGCCCAAGTAGTAGAACAATAGATAAAGTGAAGCTGCGTGACCTTTGGCGGTGCTGGCGGCTGGCCCTACCGCACCGCTGGCGACCGAGTGGCCAATGAAGAAGCCGATGGTGACCAGTACTATGCCCAGCACCACCAGATACAAAGACATGAACAATGTCAGCAGTACGCCTGCCAGTATTAATACGAAACCCGCTATCAACAGCGGTTGGCGACCAAGGCGGTCAGCCAATCCCCCGGCGACCGATGAAGCGATGATCCCAAAGCCGTAGGCCAGAAAAATCAGACTGACCTGGGTTTGTCCTAGCTCATAGGGCGAGCCGGATAAGCGGAAAGTTGCGTAGTTGAAAATGACGACGAATATGCTCATGAGCACGAAAGCCAGCGCATACAGCTTTAGCAGCTGTGGATTGCGAAGGTGTTTGGCCCACGCTGCCAAATGAAACGTTATGTTGAAGCCTGGCGCGGGAACAAAGTTGCGCGAGCGCGGGAGTAGCCAGAAAAATCCCATGGCGGCTAACAAGCACAGAGCGCCGAGTACCGCGAGTGCTACCTGCCAAGAGGCTACCTCGGTCAGCAGTCCCATGCCAACCCGGCCCATCATGCCGCCAAAGGCGGTACCACCGACATACAGCCCCATGGCGCGACCCAGGTGCGCAGGTTCTATTTCTTCGGCTAACCAGGCCATGGCTACTGCAGGTACACCACCCAGTACGATTCCTTCCAGGGCACGGGCTATTAGCAGCGCATGCCAGCTGGGTACTACGGCGGCAATAATGTTCAGCATGGCTGCCAACGCCATGGAGCCAAACATCAAGCCGCGTCGGCCCAATGCCTGCGAGAAGGCGCTGGCCAGCAAAATCGAGAACGCCAATAGTGCGGTAGTCAGAGACAGTGCCAATGAGCTTTCTGCCGGGCTCACTGCAAAACTGGTAGCGAATTCGGGTAGCAGCGGCTGCACGCAATAAATCAACGAAAAACTGGCGAAACCGGCCAGAAACAGGGCGACACACGCACGGTGATATTCACGCGTGCCTTGTTTTATCCAGGTATTGCCGTACTCAGCATTGCCGGTCACCTCGTCGTCAGCCGGGAGTGTTGAGAGGTGAGTCGGAGGCCGCTCGCTCATGGTTTACAAGGTTCACTATCAGTGGTTTTTTTGGAAGGTCTAGGTGGATGTTACTGCACTGTGGCCTGCGGCGTATCTTCCGCCAAGCCGGTGCACTTATCGCAGGTGCACTGAATTGGCGCATTTGCCGGTGAGTGACTACACTCCAGGCTATTAAAAACATAACAATAAGACTGTTCCTACGCTTAAGGGGCGTCGAGGCAGGATGTGATGGCGCAGCATGCCTTTCTATACGAGAACATCAGCGAGCAGTTGGCGGCGCATATACGGCGTGGCAACTATCGCGAAGGTGAACGCCTGCCCTCGGTGCGCGCGCTGAGCAAGCTGTTTGGCGTTAGTGTAAATACGGTGATTCAGTCGCTGCGCAAGCTGGAAATGGACGCTTATATTGAGCTCCGTGATCGCTCCGGTGCTTTTGTTCGTAGCACTCTGCCCCCAGACCGCACCAGCCCAGCTGTAGCGCATTTTCCCATGCTGCCGGTGGACGTGTCTTTGAGCGAAGATATTCTCCGCTATATGGAGCCGCATACCAGCGAAACCACCCTGCATTTAGGCATTGCACTGCCTGCGGCTGAGTTAATGCCCGTACAAAAAATCATGCGACTTTACCGCGAATTGACGCGTCGCCACCCGCAGGCAGTATGGGATTATTCGCACCCTAACGGCGTGGCAAGCTTCGCTCGACAGCTATCGCATCGTAGCCTTAACCACGACACGCCTCTGGCCGAGAATGACATCTTGGTAACCAATGGCTGTATGGAGGCCATTGAGCTGGCGCTGCGTACCGTCACCCGGCGCGGTGATGTAGTCGCGGTTGAAACCCCTACTTATTACGGCTCATTGCTGGCGCTTGAGGTGCTGCAGAGGCGTGCACTTGAGATACCCACACATCATCGTGACGGCCTCTGTCTGTATTCGTTGGAGCAGGCTTTTAAACGGGGTCAGGTCAAGGCGTGTTTGGTGTCCTGCAATGCGCAAAATCCGCTGGGGTTCAGCATGTCGGTCGAGCGCAAACGTAAGCTGGTTGAACTGGCCAGCCATTACGCGGTGCCGTTGATCGAAAACGATATATGGGGCGATACCGTGTATAGCGGAGACAGTCTGCCGGCTAAGGCTTTCGATAGTGCCGGCATGGTTATTTACTGCAGCTCCTTCTCAAAGTCGTTGATGCCGGGCCTGCGGCTTGGTTGGGTCGCTGCGGGCCGTTTCCATAGCCGGCTGCGTGAGCTTAAACAGATCAGCAGTATTACTACCGCTGCCGCGCCGCAGTTGGTGATGGGGCGGTTAATGGAAAGCGGTGCCTATGCGCAGCACTTGCAACAGCTGCGTGCCCGACTACAGGCGCAGGTTCAGGCGATGATGGAAATTGTGCGGCAAAGCTTTCCGCTCGGAACGCTGGTGCATGAACCGCAAGGCGGTTGTGTGCTCTGGGTACGTCTGCCGGACAAACGCGATGCACGAAAGCTTTTCGAACATGCACTTAAATGCGGTATTCACGTCTTCCCCGGCAGTGTCTTCTCAGCCGGCTCCAATCATTACGACTTCCTCAGACTGAATGCGGGCAGCCCGGTTACGTCAGAAATTGAGACCAAACTGCGCCGTCTGGGTGAGCTGGCGAGTCAGCTGTAGAGCGTTTGATCATCTGTGTCAGCGTAATCCACGGATCTGTGTCTGTTTTGCTTCACGGCGCCTACCTAGGATGGCAAGGCGTAGTAACCAGAATTGGTAAGCACAACAACAAGAAGCCCATTGGATAAGAGGGATCTGTCATGGATATTTCAAGAAAGTTTGCACCTGTTTTTTCTGTCACCTTATTGAGTCTGGCGCTGGGCGGCTGCCTTAGCGACAGCGATAGCTCCGACTCGGACAGCACCGCTCGGCCTGACCTTCAGCTCGGTGTGTTGTCCAGTGCTGCAGATCAAGTGACCGGCAGCGAAGTGCTGCTGACAGTCGAAGGTAATGTTCAACTCGCAGAAGATGAGATGGACAATCTCGAGCTCTGGCTGAACGACAAGGAGGTAGAGCCCGTTCGCATGCTGCAGCGCAATGGCAGGCTGGAAATACTGCTCGATGGTCTGCAGCTTGGCGAGAACCAGCTGGAGCTGCATCACAGCCAGCATGGCCAGCTCTACAGCATGACCCTCACCAGTTATCCAGAAACCGGCCCGGTGTTCTCCGGTCCTCAGCAGTATCCCTTTGTCTGCACCGTGGATACCCAGTTGGGTATTCAGCCGCTGGTGGATAGCCAGGAGGAAGGCTACCCGGTTTATGAAGGCGAAAGCGTGGCGGGTTACAGCCGAGATTGTACTATTGAGCCGCGCATCGACTTCCTCTATCGCACCACGGGTGGCGCCTATGCTGCGCTACCCAGTGATGGCTCCCGGCCTGCCGATATGGCGACCACTACGCTGACTGACGGCCGTGACGTCGATTTTGTAGTGCGCCGCGAAGTCGGCACCCTGAATCGTTTCATTTACAGTTTCGCGACTCTGGCTACCCGCGGTGACGCGGCAGATGCGGCCAGTACCGCCAACTGGAACGGCCGCCTGCTTTTCCACTTTGAGGGTGGCGTTGCCATTGGTCATACCCAAGGCAAACTTAGCGGTGATGCATTAACCCCAGAGGTATTAGGTAAGGGGTACGCGGTGATCTATTCCACCGGTACGCGGGCCAATACTCACTACAATCTGCAGGTGGGCGGCGAGACGGCTTTGATGGTGAAGGAGCACTTCGTCAAGCGCTTTGGTGTGCCTGAGTATACGGTGGCAATTGGTGGGTCTGGCGGTGCGATTCAGCAGTATGTGTACTCGCAGAATCATCCCGGTCTGATCGATGCCGGCGTGCCGCAGTACTCCTATCCGGACATGGTGACTCAGACCATTCACGTAGGTGACTGTGAGTTGCTGGAGCACTACATGGATGCCACCGATCGGACCAACGCACGCTGGCGCACCACGACCAACCGAAGCTTGCTGGTCGGTATGAACGCGACCGATGCCTACGCCGATCCGCTGTATGACACCAAGTTAGCGCTGGGCTATTCAAGCGCGCCGGGCATGACCGAGTGTATTCCAGCTTGGCGCGGCCTCACGCCTTTGACAATGAACCCACATTACGGGCAGGTGGATAATCAAGAAAAGATGTATCCCCCGGGTATTATGGACAGCGTGCAATGGACGCATTTTGATGATTTACGCAATGTGTATGGCTTAGACGACGATGGCCAACCGCGCACTTTGTTTGACAACATCGGTGTGCAATATGGTCTTAGCTCTATGCGTCAGAGCAAGATCACACCGACTGAGTTTCTCAAGCTGAATCGCTTGATTGGCGGCTGGAAGCAACCCAGTGAAATGGTGCAAGAAGGTGCGCCTTTCCTGCCACCCAATACGGCTGAGAACTTTGACCCATGGAGCAGCCGCAATATGAACCTAAGCCCGGACGGTATAGCACCCGCACCGCGCACCGAGGGTGATCTGCTGGCGATGAACGCGGCTTACGAAAAGGGCATCGTGTTTGATGGTCAGTTGAATATCCCGGTAATTGACTGGCGGCATTACCTGGAAGAGGTGCTGGATATGCACAATAGCCATCAGTCCTTCTCGGTCCGCCAGCGGGTGTTGAATAAGATGGGCAATGCGGATAACCAGGTCATTTGGTTTACCGATACACGGCCGACCAATACCAGCGATCCTGCGCGTCCTAGAGCGCAGAAAAACTTCGATCAGACCTGGCAAGCGCTAGAAGTGCTGGACGAGTGGTTAGCTAATATTCGGGAAAACCCGGACCAGAGTATTGGTGATAATCGGCCAGACGGCGCGGTCGATAGTTGCTTTAATACAGACGGCAGTTTGATCGCAGAAGGCGCTGAGGTATGGAATGGCATCATTGATGGTCAGACCTCTGGCGCCTGCACCGATGAGTTTCCGACCTACACCACCTCGCGGATGGTGGCCGGTGGCCCAATTGAAGGTAGCGTCTTTAAGTGTGCACTTAAACCGGTGAGCACTGCCCTGGGTGATGGAACCTACGGCACGTGGGTACCGTCCAGTGACGAGATCAATCAGCTGAATGCGATATTCCCGCAGGGTGTCTGTGATTACTCAACGGCGGATCAAGGTCGGCCTGCCGGTTGAGCTCGGCCGCTGGGCGGAAGGCATTAATTAGACGCTTTCTTAACGACGGGTCTTAATGCATTGGGTGTCATGGAAGGCCTGGTTCTATCCAGGCCAGCGGAGGTGGGGTTAGCCCCGCTGGTCGAGATGGAACTCGACCTTCCATCACAACCTGTGCACCGCTTCATATGCGGCACCAATTGTTGGTTTCAATGACGTTAAAAAGGTGTGTCGCGCAGCTTGGCGACACGCCCTTTTCGTCCCTTTTTCTGGCTAATCCACTGTAATGCCTGGTGTGCGCAATTTCGTTCAATACACACTGTGGTCTTTCGCCCAACATGCGTTGGTTTGGGGCAGCTTGCCTCGCCAAGCGGATGTCTGTTCATGCTCTCTGTGGTTTTCTCAATGTTGGCTTTTGCTTTGGTTGGCTCCATAGCACCTGGGCCGGTTTGCGTTATTGCAGTGACCTCTGGGACGCAGGCAGGGTTCTCTCGTGCCCTGGGGTTTGTACTGGGCGCCTCCATTGGCTACACGTTGATGGTGTTGCTAGTGGGCCTGGGGTTAGTTGGCAGTTTGCAGCAACAGCCAGATGTGATGCTGTGGCTGACGTGGGCGGGCGCGGCGTATCTGTTGTATCTGGCCTGGCGCATAGGCACCGCAGGCGCTGTGGCGTTAGGGAAGCCTGAACTGTCGAGCGTGCCAGGTTTTTGGGCAGGCGCGCTGGCACAGTGGTTGAATCCTAAGGCGTGGCTGTTCTCGGTATCGGGCATCGGCATGTTCGTCAGTAGCAGCGACTCCAGTGGGCGCATGCTACTGATCTTCTGTATTCTGTCGCTGCTGATGTGCATGCTGGGCGTCGGCAGTTGGGCGTTGGCGGGTCAGCTGTTTGGTCGGCGTCTGCCGAGCCCCCGTGCCATGCTGTGGTTCAACCGTTTGATGGGGTTGCTGCTGGCTGGCAGTGTGGCACTTATTCTGATGCACTGATGAGGGGAGTAAGCATGGCAGAGCCAGCGTCACAGTTTCTCCAGCGCAGCCCGGCGCTGCCCTTTATCGAGCTGCGTCAGGCGGACCGTTCCAGTGCCTGTTATCAGCAGCACACTCACGATGAGTTTTCCTTTGGTGTGATCGATCAGGGTCACACGGTCTACCGTAACCGGCAGCAATTACAGCGTATTGGCGTTGGCAGTATGGTCACGGTTAATCCGGGGGAGGTGCATTCGTGCAACCCCGCAGCAGGGCTATGGTCGTATCGCATGGTGTTCTTAAACGCGGCCTGGTTAGGTGATTTACAGCGTGAAATGCTCGGCGGCAGCGATGATTACCAGTGCTTTCCCGCTGCAACTAATGGGACGCCGGGGGCGAGTGAACGCTTTAACGCGATGTTTGCCAATTTACTCAACGCAGATACCGCCCTGGCGGCCGAGACCCAGCTGATTGAGTTAATGCAGCCACTGTTTGCGGGTGGTCCATCTGCCGTGCAAGCCAGGCATCCGGGCCTAGCGCAGGCGCGAGAATTAATCATGGATCAGCTGGATAGCAACTTGCAGCTGGAGACCTTGGCGGAAGTGGCGGGGCTAAACCGCTATCAGCTGATTCGTGGCTTTAAGCGCGAGTTCGGACAGGCCCCGCATGCTTATCAATTGGATGCCCGGATCAAACAGGCGCGGGTGCAGTTGCGCCGTAATGAATGCAGCTTGAATGCGTTGGCACTAGATTTGGGCTTTGCAGATCAGGCGCATTTTCAGCGCCATTTCAAACTGCGTACGGCGATGACGCCCGGCCAGTACCGGGCTTTCTATAGGGCAGCCTGACGCTCAGAGCAGCTCGATATGGTCGCTGTGAATGCTGATTTTTTCCTGCTTCAGCAATCCGCCGATGGCCTTCTTGAAGTTACCCTTACTAACACCAAACATACGGCTGATCGCCTCTGGAGTGCTTTTGTCGCTGAGTGCCAGGGTCCCGTCGTTATCCAGTAGTTTCTGAAGTATTTGGTCCTGCAGTTGGTCGCCCGCTGCGGCGCCTATCGGTTGCAGGCTGAGGCTGATTTTGCCATCCGCGCGCATCTCCCGAATGTAACCGGTTTCATGCTGGCCACCGCGTAGATACTTGAAGGCCTCGTTTTTGTGAATCAGACCCCAATGCAGACCATTGATGATTGCCTTGTGGCCCAGGTCCGTACGTTCTACCACCAGCAGTTCGACCTGTTCACCGGCCTTGTAGCGCGCTGGTGTTTTGTCTAGATAACGGTCAAGTCGGCTGGTGGCGATGACGCGACTGGTGTGCTTGTCGAGGTACAAATGCACCACAGCATAACTGCCTTCTTCCAGCGGTTTTTTCTGCTCGGAGTAGGGCAACAGCACGTCTTTGGGTAAGCCCCAATCGAGAAACAGTCCGACGTTGTTTTTGGCAACCACCTTGAGGCTAGCAAAATCACCTACCTGGGCTTTTGGTTTCTCGGTGGTAGCGATGATCTTGTCTTCGCTATCGAAATAGATGAATACATCCAGCCAATCACCCACCTCGCTGGGCTCATCCTTGGGGATGTAGCGATTGGGCAGCAAAATGTCGCCATCATTGCCGCCGTTGAGATAGAGGCCGAAACCGGTGTGTTTGACGACTTGCAGTCTGTTGTAACGTCCGATATCGGCCATGCTGGAATTCCTGAATACGATGAGCGGCCATTGTAGCAGGCGGGGCCGCCGCATCGCAGAGCAGATTACGGCTACTTTGGCTGCAACAACTCATCAATACTGTCTTCCTCAATCCGGTCGGCGTCAAACAGCCTTTCCAGGTCTGCGCGCGCTTCGCGTGCAGTCTGCATTACCGCTGCGGCATCGTCGTAGACCTTGTGCTGTGCTGCCAGAACCTGTTCATCGTGCTGGCGAAAGCGTTTTATGCGTGAGTTGGCCTGTGTCTCACTCAGGCCCAGCCCGGTCAGCACCTGCTTACTCATCTCCAGGCTGGAGTGAAAGGTTTCGCGAACCGCTAAGGCGCCCAAGTCAATGAGCCGGTGCACGTGCTGTCGATTGCGTGCGCGCGCCAAGATGGTGACGTGCGGATACAGGCGGCGTACCAATTCGGCGGTTTTCAGGTTGGCGTCAGGATCATCAGTGGTAATGATGAAGAACTGGGCTTTGTCGACCTGAGCTGCGCGCAGTATTTCTGGGCGCATAGGGTCGCCATAGAAAATGGGCATGTCACTACTCAGACTGCGTGACATTTCGATACTGTCTACCGAAGTCTCCAAGCCGACGTAGGGGATTCTTTGGGCGCGCAGCACACGGGCGATGACCTGACCCATGCGGCCCATGCCGGAAATGACCACCCGGGGTTCATCGGTATCAATTTGCTGATACTCCTCGGGTACTTCAACGGTTGTGGGTTTGGGTTTGATCAGTTGCGACAACACCAGAATGATTAAAGGCGTGACTGCCATCGATAGGGTGATGGCGAGCACCAGCATGCTGTGCATTGGCTGGTCGAATAATTGTTGATCGCGGGCCATCTGGAATACAACGAAAGCGAACTCGCCACCAGCGGCTAGCACGACGCCTAGTCGCAGAGCGCTTATCTGGTTTAGTCCGCCTGCAACCCTGCCGACGAGATAAATCAAAGGTAGCTTGCAGCCGATAATCAGAGAGGTCAGCAGAAGTACTGCAGCAGGGCTGGTGACCAGCAGGCCTATGTCGGCGGTCATGCCCACGCTGATAAAAAACAGCCCGAGCAGCAGGCCCTTGAAGGGTTCGATTTGGGATTCCAGCTCGTGGCGGTACTCCGAGTCTGCCAGCAGTAGTCCGGCGAGGAAGGCACCGAGTGCCATGGATACCCCCACGCTCTGCATCAACCAAGCGGTACCTATGACCACCAGCAGTGCGGTGGCAGTGGAGACTTCCTGCAGTCCGGTTCTGGCAACAATCCGGAATACCGGACGCAGCAGATAACGCCCACCCACCACGATCAAGGCGATGCTGCCGACAACTTTGATGACCTGCTCGAGATTGCTTTCGCCGCCCGCATCACCGGTCGCGCTGCCAAGTAGGGGGATCAGTGCAATCAGCGGAATGGCGGCGATGTCTTGAAACAACAATATGGCGAAAGCCAGGCGGCCGTGCGGGCTATTGAGCTCCTTGCGCTCGGCAATGATCTGCAGCCCAAAAGCAGTTGAGGACAGCGCCAGCCCTAAACCAAGTACCACCGCAGTATTAACAGGTTGATCCAGCCCTACATACGCAATGCTGCCTATCAGGCTGGCGCAGAGCATGACCTGCGCTAACCCAACACCGAATACGGCCTTGCGCATGAGCCACAGACGGCGGGGCGATAGCTCCAGACCTATGATGAACAGCAATAATACGACGCCTAGCTCGGAGATGTGACTGACGTTCTCCGGGTGATCAATCAAATTGAGCATTGACGGGCCGATGACCACGCCGGCGAGGAGGTAGCCAATAACGGCGCCTAAACGTAATTTTTTGGCCAGTGGCACAGCCACTACAGCGGCGAGCAGAAATACCACGGCGACTAGCAGGAAGCTGCTTTGTTCGTGCATGAGGGTGTCCAGAACAGGGCGGCCGCGAGCAACCCTTGGGTTGCCGTGCGGCCTGTTACAGTCGCTTAATGATACGTCGGGCCGAAACGATCAGCGACGAACTTTTTTCAAGGTTTCAGCAATCAGGAAGGCAAGCTCCAATGACTGATCGGCATTCAGGCGTGGGTCACAATGGGTGTGATAGCGATCAGATAGGCCGTCCTCGGTCACCGGTGTAGCGCCACCGATGCACTCAGTCACGTTTTGCCCGGTCATCTCGATATGAATGCCACCCGCCCATGTGCCTTCGGCATGGTGTACCGCAAAAAACTGTTCTACCTCGGTGAGAATGCGCGCAAAGTCGCGGGTTTTGTAACCGCTGGAGGCCTTCATGGTATTGCCGTGCATGGGGTCGGAACTCCACAGTACGTGCTTGCCTTCCCGCTCTACCGCGCGCACTAGCGCTGGCATGTGCTGCTCTACTTGGTCGGCGCCCATCCGCACTATCACGTTTAGGCGGTCGTCGCGGTTATCCGGGTTTAAGCGGTCGATCAGTCGCAACAAATCGTCTGGGTCAGTCGTTGGTCCGGCCTTAATGCCGATCGGGTTATTGATACCGCGCATGAATTCAACGTGCGCGCCATCCAGCTGACGTGTGCGGTCGCCGATCCACAGCATGTGCGCTGAACAGTCATACCAATCACCGGTTAGGCTATCGCGACGGGTGAAAGCTTGCTCGTAGTTCAGCAGCAAGGCTTCGTGCGCGGTGAAGAAGGCGGTTTCGCGCAACTGCGGGCTGTGTGCGTTGTCGAAGCCGCAGGCACGCATAAAGGCTAGGCTTTCATCGATGCGGTCGGCCAGCAGTTGGAACCGATCGGCCATCGCCGAGTTGGCGATGAAATCAAGATTCCATTGGTGTACCTGATCGAGGCTGGCAAAGCCGCCCTGAGCAAAGGCGCGCAACAGATTCAGTGTGGCGGTGGCCTGATGATAGGCGCTCAAAAGGCGTTGAGGGTCAGGTGCGCGGCCGGCCGCCTCGAAGGCAATATTGTTGATGATGTCGCCACGGTAAGCGGGTAGAGTCACGCCGTTCTGGGTTTCGTCGTCAGCCGAGCGTGGCTTGGCGAACTGCCCCGCCATGCGACCGACCTTAACCACCGGGCAACCAGCGGCGAAGGTCATGACTACCGCCATCTGCAGCAGCACTTTGAAGGTGTCGCGAATCTTGGGGGCGGAAAACTCAGCAAAGCTTTCGGCGCAGTCGCCACCTTGCAGCAAAAAGGCACGCCCCTGGGTCACTTCAGCAAACTGGCGTCGCAGCTCGCGAGCCTCGCCGGCAAACACCAGCGGCGGATAGCTCGCCAAAGTATCTTCCACGGCCAGCAACGCTTGCTGGTCTGGGTAGGTGGGTTGTTGCAGTACGGGCTTACTGCGCCAGCTGTCGGGTGTCCAGATTGCGGTCATGGGCGGTCTACTTAAGTGGGAATCAATGTGCTTGTGCCGCCGAATGGTAGCGCGTGTGATAGGGGTTAAACAGCCTATGGGCTGGATCAATAATTTTTATAAGTACGTTTTGAGTCGGAATAAGGTCAGCGCCGAGAGAGAGCTTGAGCGCTGCACAGATGACTTTGGTTCGCTCTGGGTCAGCGAGCAGGGCGAGTTGCGCTACCTGTATTTTGGCACGGAAACCGAGCAAAGCTGCGGGCTGGTGGATAATCCTTCTTGGTTGGAATATGACTATACCCGCGCCATGTTGCTGGCAGGGTTCTGGCAACACCAGGCGCCGCGTGCGATAGCCATGGGCCTTGGTGGCGGCACGCTGGTTAATGCGGTGTTGCAGTATGTTCAGCCACAGCAAATCACGGCCGTGGAGTTGCGAGCAAAAGTGGTTGAGCTATCGCGGCGCTGGTTCGGTTTGAGTAGCGACCCTCGGCTTGAAGTGGTTGTTGCCAGTGCCGAGACCTATATTGCCAGCCAAGAGCACAGCTGCGATCTGCTGTTTCTTGATCTTTATCTTGAGGGCGGTATCGCAAGATTACAGCTTGAAGCCGATTTTTTTGCGGCCTGCCGAGCGGCGCTTCGTCCGGGTGGGCTTCTGGTAGTGAACCAGTGGCAGCTGGGGCAAAGCGGTCAACCCTATGCAGCCAGCCGCCTACGCCGTTTGTTTGGGGCCAATTATCTGCAGGTTGAGGTGGAGGAGGGCAACATCATTCTGTTTATCCCGCAGTCCGGCGAGTTGCTGCTCGATCGCGTCGCTATGCGGCAATGGGCAGATGCGCTTGAGCCACAGTTGGGATACTCCCTACGGCCATACATTGAATTGTTACGTCGTGCGGGTGATGCGCCTGAAATAGTCGCGCCCTGATCACTGACTTTCAAATACCTTTAAACGGCCAAGGCCTGTTGTCGCCCGGTGAAGTGCAACAGGTCGCCGCAGCGCCGACACTGGTATTGGCGCCCCTTTCTGACCCAGGCATGGCGCTGTGGCGTAAAGGGCATGTGCCCTGGGCAAGCGCAGCGATAGAGGTAGCGAGTGCCGCGCCGTTTGGACACCGCATAGTTATGGCAGCGGTTGGCCGGTAGTCTGAACAACTGGGTCATCACCGCTTGCCATTCCGGACCATGTGGGCGAATGCGTGAGCCATAGACTTGATGGGCGATCAGGTGAGCTACTTCATGGGGCACCGTCTGTAGCAAGAAGTCTTCACTGTTGTCGCGGTACATCTGGCCGTTGAAACGCAGTAGGTTTTGATTCAAATAGGCCACGCCAGCACGCTGCCCGCGCAGATCCAGTTCGATATCCGGGCGAGAAAAGTCACGGGAAAAGTGCTGCTCAGCAAGCTGGTAGCAGCCCTCAAGGCGGGCAAGTATACGGTCCATGCTCAAAGTATACCGCCGTAAAGTCCGCGCCAGAAGCCTCGCACTGTCGCCCGTGAGGGTGAGAGTGGGTCAAAATACGCTGTTGTCTAGCCCGGCAGCCATATACAGACCGAGCTCTTCGGCCTGTTGCAGGAAGCTTGCTTGCCAATCGCCCTTGAGCGTCAGCGGTGGCTGCACCCAGTTCCAGCGTAGGCCGGTGACGATGGACTCTACCGCACGGCGGGTGCCGGTGCCGTCCATGCCCGCACGTATGTAGAGCGCGCAGGGTAGCCCCTGCTTTTCTTCTAGTACGGGATAGTAGCTGCGGTCAAAAAAGTCCTTCAAGGCACCGCTCATATAGCCCAAATTTTCTGTGGTGCCGAGGAGGATGGCGTCAGCGCGCAGTACATCCTCAGGACCCGCTTCCAATGGCGGCTTGCAGATAACCTCGACGGCTTCAATGTCGCTATGCCGCGCGCCGCGCAGCACGGCCTCGACCAAGGCACGGGTGTTGTCGGAAGGGGCGTGCGCGACTATCAATAATCTCTTTTCGGTCATGCGGCCTCCTTTGGGGGCTCAACCCTGCTTGCTGCTCCACAGTCGCGCCACGGCTCTCTCGGAACCTAGCCAGGCAACCAGCAAACCCAATATGCCGATCAGGCCAAACACGGTAACGGGGATCAGGAAGGTAAGCTCAATACCCGATGGCAAAAATACCGCCAGCCCGATTGCCAAACCGAGGAACAGCAAGCTCATGATCACCAGAATGGCACGGCTTTTTGGGAAGTAGCGATAAGGCGCGTCGCTGTTTTCGAGCGGATTGAGCAAGGGAGCGCAAAGCTTACGAGCGACTTCTTTAAGGCTGGACATGGGTTAAACCGGTTGGTTGTGTAAAAAGGTAATTGGGTTCAGTTTAGCGCTTAAAGTATCAGCAACAGAAGCCTTGCGGATGGGCAGTTGAACTGTCGCCAGTGTAAGCGCAGGCTGGTCAGCAGCGGCTAGCTGGGGTAGGGTGTTTACAGCTGAATATAAATTATAAATGTACAAGCACGTTATTTAACACCCACCATGCCTGAAATCGACCACCACCTGCAAAGGGAGATTTCAGCTTCATGATCAAGTTTCTTGTGCCCATTGGGGCACTGCTTACCGGTATCGCCCTGTTGTTGTTGGGCACCGGCCTGCTGAATACCCTGCTGGCCTTGCGCGGCAGTGCCGAAGGCTTTGCTGACCAGACGCTGGGCTTACTTGGCTCGGCCTATTTTGCCGGCTTTATTCTTGGTACTTGGCTATGCCCACGTTTGATTAGACGTATGGGGCATGTGCGTGCGTTTACTTTTCTTGCGGCTGCAGAAGCGGCTTGTGTGTTGATCCATGTACTTTGGGTCAACCCGGGTATGTGGTTGCTGCTGAGGGTAGTGACGGGCGTTGCGCTCGTCGGTATTTATACGGTAATCGAAAGCTGGCTTAACACCACGGCGCCGCCTGAACGACGCGGCCAGATATTTGCCTGCTATATGGCCGTCAACCTTGGCTCCTTGGCTCTGGCGCAACAGTTGCTGCGTTGGGACAGCCCTATGGCATTCACCCTGTTTGCGGTCGCGGCCATTCTTATTATGGTAGCGGTGATGCCGGTGTCGGCTACTCGCCTGGTGCAGCCAGTGATCTCCGATACGCCTGCGCTATCGCTTAAGCGTCTTTGGCAGGCTGCACCAGTGGCATGCGCTGGCGCCGTGCTTTCCGGTCTCGGCATGGGTGGTTTCTGGGGGCTGGGTGCGGTCTATGCCGGGCGCATGGGTATGGATACCGGGCAGATCGCGGGCTTCGTTTCACTGGTGATCATCGCAGGCGCACTTTCGCAATGGCCAATGGGCCGCCTTTCTGACCAGATAGATAGACGCAAAGCGCTGGTGGTGATCTGCGGCATAGCGGCAGGTGGCGGTTTGCTCATGGCGTTGCTGGCGCCCTTTGGCCAGTGGTTGCTGGTAGCCGCTGCGGTGTTCGGTGCCGGCTCTTTCGCAGTCTACCCGGCAGTGGTGGCCCACCTGATTGATCATTTACACCAAGAAGATATTTTGTCCGGCAATGCAGCGCTGTTGATGCTGCACGGCCTGGGCGCAGCCATTGGCCCGGCGTTGGCCGGTTGGCTGATGAGCATGACCAGCCCCATTGCCTTGCCGCTGTTTTTTACGCTGATGTTTACGCTCAGCGCGCTCTATGCCCTATGGCAGCTGCGCCAGGGTCGTGACCGGATCGTCGATGAGGCTGCGCATTACATTCCCATGGTGCGTACCTCTAACGCTGTACTGGAAATGATGCTGGAAGATGCGACGCACGAAGGGCATGACGAAGAGCGGGCAGAAGCAGGTAACTCAGAAGGTGATGGCTCAGAACCTTCTGGAGCAGACGAATCGACAACACATTCGTTGCACGCGGATGCACAGCAACCCGCAACGGATGATGAAGAACAGCAGCCAGGGCGCAACTGAGCGTCGGCGGCTATCTATGTATTCAGTAGTGACATGGAGTACGAACCTATGATGTTGGCAACCGACCTGGACGGCACCTTTCTTGGAGGTGACCCCGATAACCGTCAGCGGCTGTATCAGCTGATCAACGCGCACCCCGGTATTACGCTGGTATTTGTTACCGGGCGCGGGCTGGAAGTAGTGGTGCCACTGTTGTCAGACCCAGCCATCCCGCGGCCTGATTACATCATCTGCGATGTTGGCGCCACGGTAGTCGACGGCGAAACCCTACAACCGGTTTATCCGGTGCAGAGCGATATAGAAGCCGACTGGCCTGGCGAGCAGGTGGTCGCACAACGGCTGTCAGTCTTCCCCGGCCTGGAGCGACAGGATGTGCCGCAGCAGCGGCGCTGCTCCTATTTCTGTGAGCCTGACGCGGTTACCGATAAGGTACGCGAGGCGATGGAAGGTTTGGGTTGTGACCTGCTTTTTTCCGCTGGTATGTATCTGGATTGCCTGCCACGTGGCGTCAACAAAGGCTCCACCCTGCGTCGTTTGGTCGATCATATTGGCGGTGCGATGGAGGAAGTGCTGGTTGCGGGCGACACGTTGAATGACCTGTCGATGTACGAACAGGGTTTCAAAGGCGTGTGCGTCGGTGAGTCAGAAATCGCGCTGTTGGAGGCTACCGGAGATCGCGCCAAGGTATTGCACGCCCGTTTGAGTGGTTGCGGCGGCATTCTCGAAGCGATCTCGCATTTCGGTTTTCTAGGCCCGCTGGGCGTGGATTCAGAACTGCGTGATCTGCAAATCAAGGGCAAGGCTGATCTGGTCATGGTCTACCACCGCTTGCCCTACGAAGAGGTGATCGAGGATGGCAAGCTGGTGCGCCGCCCGCCTACGTCACCTAACGGCATTTTGCCCACTTTGTTGAGCTTCTTCGGAGGCGATCAGCCGGGTTCCTGGGTTGCTTGGTCGATCCATGATGCGCGTAAGCGCGAAGCGTTTGAAGTGCACACCAAGGTAGATGCTGAGCACTATCCGAACCTGGTGGCGGCCCGTGTGGCGCTGAGCAAGGCCGACGTAGATGTGTTTTATAAGCGCTTTTCCAAGGAAGCCTTTTGGCCGACGCTGCACACTTTTTGGGAGCGCGCGATATTTCGTGAGGAAGACTGGGCTGTCTTCCTCAAGGTAAACCGCCTGTTTGCCGAGCGTACCGCAGCGGAAGCAGCAGATGGTGCGGTGATCTGGCTGCACGATTACAACCTGTGGATGGTGCCAGCCTTCCTGCGGCCCCTGCGCCCGGATTTGAATATTGCTTTCTTTCATCACACCTATTTCCCCTCGGCGGACGTGTTTAACGTGCTGCCCTGGCGGCGAGAAATCATTGGTAGCCTGCTGCAGTGCGATTACATCGGCTTTCATATTCCGCGTCAGTCGGAAAACTTTGTTGACGTGGTGCGAGGTGTGGCGCCGGTCGAGGTGCTGGAAGAGAAGGGGTGTGCACCCCGTTACCTGACCTACGGCTGCGCGGTGGGTTTGGATCGCATGACCACAAGGATTTCAGTGCACGGGCGTCCGATTGGATTGGGCGCGCATCCGGTAGGGCTGGATGTGGGACGGATTAAAGCCATCACTCAAACCGACGAATGCCAAGAGCAAATTGATGAGCTGCGTGAGCAGTTGAAGAGCGTGCGTGTCGTTCTTTCGGTGGAGCGCCTGGATTACACCAAGGGCACCCACGCCAAGTTGCTGGCATTTGAAGCGCTGCTGGAGGCGCATCCAGAGCTGATCGGCAAGGTCACGCTGATCAACATCTGCGTGCCGGCAGCCCGTGAGATGACCATCTACGACGAGTTGCTGGGCCAGATTGAGCAAGCAGTGGGGCGCATCAATGGTCGCTTCTCCAGGGTCGGTTGGACGCCGGTGCAGTTTTTCTACCGTGCGGTTCCCTTTAAGGAACTGATTGCCTATTACCTGATGGCGGACGTGATGTGGATTACGCCGTTGCGTGACGGCTTGAATCTGGTAGCCAAGGAGTATGTGGCGACTCAGGGCCTGCTGGGAGGCACGGGTACGTTGGTATTGTCCGAGTTTGCTGGTGCGGCGGCTGAGTTGCATGGTGCATTGCTGACCAACCCACATGATCCGCACGATTTGCGTGACACGCTTTATATAGGTCTGACGCTGGGCAAGGCCGAGCGCGAGGCACGTCTTAAAGAATTGTTTGGCATAGTGCAGCACAACGACATCAAGCGCTGGGGGGATGAGTTTTTACAGGGGGTACGAGACGCGCGGGTATTGGCGTTGGAGCATTTGGCCGAAAAGGTAGCTTGATCAAGAAACAGCGGCTGGCACGGCCAGCCGCTGTGATGAGGCCTGCTCTACTTTGCTATTACCTGATTGATTTGGAAGACGGCAGTTGTACCGCTGACTTCGTTACCAATAACCAACAGGGCTTCACCGTTCGGTGAGTCTGCTGCGCTGATAAATACCAAACCTTCTGGGCCTAGATCACCTACGCTGGCGAGCATCTCTTCAGGGTCTTCGGTGGTCCAGTCTTCGCGGGTGTTGAGGTAATCGACGAAGAAGGGCGCGGCTGGATCGGTGATGTCATACGCCATTACACCGCCGATGCGTTCCAAACCGATAAAGGCAAAGGTCTTGTCGCCTAAATGGCCGACAGTGATGCCTTCTGGCTCAGGGCCCTTGTTGTCACTGCGGTTGTCGAAGGTGTCGCCTTCATCGTGAGTCGCGTTGAAGTAATCGACGCAGGGGATGTCGCGGTTGCTGCCCAGCATGCAGTCGGCGCTGGCAAAATATTGCTCAAACTGATCCGCAGAATCCCAAACCAGATTGCCATCTTCATCTCGAATAGAAAAAGAACGTGCGCCGTAGGCATACAGGTTGTCGTACATCAGGCGATCGCCAGCGGGGTTTTCAATCCCTGTGGCATCAAACATCACCGGATTGCCGTCGGCGTCCTTGCGGTAGCCGTCGGTCCAGGCAACAGTCAAGCGTCCGAGATTCTCGTCGTCCCTGCAGGCGCCCGGGTCGACGACAGTAGCTCCACAGTCGCCAAAAACCTGAGGGTTCAGCAGCGCACCGTCGGCCATGGAGTGCAGCTGCGGTGCCAGCTTGTCAAACCCGTCGATGTCGGTCAGATGCTTCATCCGAAGTTCTTCCACAAAGCCCTTTGTGGCGTCGCCATCCCAGTAGGCCTTGTCATCTTCACCCCAGGCGCGGGAGTCACCTTCGTTGGCGGTGATCAGGTAAGTGCTGCCTGCTACTTCGTAGGCGTAGATGGCGTCCGGTTGATACATTCCCAGTACGCCGGGCCAAGTGCGAATGTTGATGGCATCGTCCTTGTCGCTGGCATCGATGCCGTTACCCGTGGCGCCATGATCTTTGTAGCCCAACGGAAAAATGTCGGTAACAGTAGCGCTGGCGATATCCACTTTGGCCAGGGCGTTGTTTTCCTGCAGACTGACCCACGCGGTGCTGCTATCAGCGGAAACTGCAATGTACTCCGGCTCGATGTCCTGAGCTACGCTGGCATTAGGTCCGAATATACGTACGCCAGCGGCCTTTAGTTGACTTTCCTGACTATTGAATGCAGCAAAGCCCGCTGTTTTGACCTCAACCAGCTCGTCACCATTTATGCTCAGAATGCTGATGGAACCTTCAGGGTCAACGCTGTAATCGTTGCTTGGTTCACCCTCGTTGGCGACCAGCAGGTATTTGCCATCCGGTGTGAATGTCAGCATGTCTGGTTGCGCGCCCACTTGCTTGGAGCCAAGCAGTTCCAGCGTAGTGGCATCAAAGAGTGCAACATAACCCAGATCAGTCTTGGTGGCCGCTTCCACTGCTACGGCAAGATAGCCGGCCGTAAATGCGATGCTGTTGACCACGGCACCTTCAGCAATGCTCTCGACGGTCAGCGTCTTCACCAATGCTGGGTTGGCAATATCTCTGGCATCCAGCACATCCACCGCACCTTTCTGCGCGTTGACGATGAATATTTGTTGATTGGCCGGGTCATAAGCGGGGATTTCCGCTGCGCTCTGCCCGAATACACCAGAGCTGTAGCGTCCAAGGTAGCTTAGCGAGAGGGTCTCGGGAGTAACTACTTCCGGAGTTTCCGGGCTGCTGCTGTCGTCATCACTGCTGCTGCTTTTACAGCCGACAACCGCAGCCATCATGGCTGCGCTGGTGGCGGCAATGATCCACTTGTTCATCTTATGATCCCTTTCCTGAATTGAACGAAGGTGACATTGATACGCAGATTTCGTGACAGGACCCTTACTCTTTGATGGCACTTTGATTACGCAAGTTGCTGAGGCTCGCCTGGGCTTGGGTCGTTCAACCGGCAAGTGCTGATACACTGCGGTGATGGATGATCTACAACCTGAAGAGCTGCTCCCTAATGGGTTTAGCGAAACGCTGCTGGAATTGTTGAGCGCCTCGCCGCAAGGGCTGGGTGAGTATTTACTGATTCGCCAGCTGGCTGAACGCTACCCTGATTCGCTGTTTGCTGAGCCAGGCGCGTTGCAAGATCCGCTGCGGTTGTTTCAGCTGCATTTTTTGCTGTTTCACATGCTGTACCAACTGGCTGATCAGCTGGCGGAATTGGATCAGACGTTGAGCATTCATGCTCTGAACATTCGATTGCTTCCCCGCGGCGCATCTGCGCCAGGGATTGCATTAGAAGACCCTCTGCGAAGCTACTATCTCGATTGGCAGCAATGGCGTGAAACGCATGCCGAGGATGTGCAACGTCTGCTCGATGGGTTCTGGCGTAGGCAGCCTAAGAGCATGGTTACTGCCGATGAGCTGCAACAGGCATTGATTGTAATGGAGCTGCAAGAACCGACTGACGCACGCGCAGTAAAACAACGCTATCGGGCTCTAGTACGGGTGCATCACCCGGACCGGGGCGGTGATACTGCACGGGCGCAGGAGCTAAATCAGGCGATGCTAATTCTTCAACGCTATTACGGAAAAGTTTGAAGTCGCCAATCTCTCTAAGCAAAGCGGTTTTGTCCGTTATATTTTTCGCTATAGTCAGTGCAGGGTGCTGAGATTCTGGCGCCTGTAGCTCCACGAGCGATCCTCGGGGGCTGAATAATAATTAGGAGGTCAGGCCATGATCCACCATGTATTGGGGTTATTCACCCATCCCGACGAGGAATGGAAGGAAATCAAGGGCGAGGACGAAAGCATTGGGCATATGTATCTGACCCACGTGTTAATCCTTGCCGCGATCCCGGTAGTCTCTGCTTATATCGGCACCACTCAGGTAGGTTGGTACATTGGCACGCAGGAGGCCGTTAAGCTCACTCAGTCCAGCGCGCTCTCTATGACAGTGCTGTCGTATTTGGCGATGCTCGCCGGCGTTGCTGTGATGGGCGCTTTTATTCATTGGATGGCTCGTACCTACGACTCTACCCCCAGCTTTAATGATTGCGTGGTTTTTGCCGCTTATACCGCCACACCGCTGTTCATCGCGGGTTTGGCCGCGCTTTACCCGAGTCTCTGGCTGGGGATGCTGGTAGGCACTGCTGCCGCTGCCTATACCGTGTACCTGTTATATCAGGGCATTCCGATTTTCATGGACATTCCCAGCGACGAAGGCTTTCTGTTCTCAAGTTCTATTATGGCTGTTGGCCTGGTGGTGCTGGTTGCCATGATGGCTACATCGGTTATTTTCTGGGGCTTTGGCGTGGGTCCTGTGTACCTGCGCTAATGCGTTTGAGAGCAATCAACAGCCCCTGCCGGCTCAGTCGTCAGGGGCTGATGTTTTTATGTATGGCGGTTTCCAGTAAAATGCGCGTTTTACTCTACCGGTGTACCCCTCCATGAGCCGTCTCAGCGTTAATCAGAACAAGCTGCAAAAACGTTTGCGTCGTCAAACCGCCGAAGCGGTGACCGACTACAACATGATTGAAGACGGCGACAAAATCATGGTCTGCCTGTCGGGCGGCAAAGACAGTTACACCTTGCTCGATGTGTTGCTTCACCTGCAAAAAGTGGCGCCCATCCAGTTTGAACTGGTTGCCGTTAACATGGACCAGAAGCAGCCGGGCTTCCCAGAAGAAGTGCTGCCGGCTTACCTAAGTAAACTGGGTGTGCCGTACCACATCCTTGAACGCGATACGTATTCCATTGTTAAAGAGAAAGTGCCAGAGGGTAAGACCACCTGCTCACTGTGCTCGCGCCTGCGCCGTGGCAACCTCTATACCTTTGCGGATGAAATCGGCGCAACCAAGATGGCGCTCGGTCACCACCGAGACGATATTATTGAGACCTTCTTTCTAAATATGTTCTACGGCGGCAACCTCAAGGCGATGCCGCCCAAGCTGCGCTCAGACGATGGCCGCAACGTGGTGATCCGGCCGCTTGCTTACTGCAATGAGAAGGACATTACCGCCTATTCTGAACTGCAGGGCTTTCCGATCATTCCATGTAATTTATGTGGTTCGCAGGAGAATCTGCAGCGCCAGGTAGTTAAAGAGATGCTGCAGGGTTGGGAGCGTGCGACACCCGGTCGCCTCGACAGCGTGTTTCGTTCGCTGCAGCATGTTCAGCCATCGCAATTGGCTGATACCAAGCTATTTGATTTCGCCAGCCTGAGCATCGACGAGACTGTCGCGCCGCGCTTTCTTAATGTGATGAATCTCTGATTCGCGTTTGCTGGGGAGTTTGACCGTGCAGGATTATCGCTGGTTGGAGAGTTACTGCCTGAATCGTTTTGGTTCGAAGGCTGAGCTTGAGGCCCACCTACCTACGCCAAGATCACCCGCGGCTCTGCGCGAGATCAGTGATGATCGCTACCTCTCGACCATGGCATTGCGAGTATTTCGTGCAGGCTTGAAACACAGCCTTGTAGATGCCAAATGGCCCGCGTTTGAAGAGGTATTTTTCGGCTTTGATCCAGAAAAAGTCGTGCTGATGAGTGCCGAGCACCTTGAGCGGTTGATGACCGACAGACGGATTATTCGCCACCTCGGTAAGCTGCGCAGTGTGCCTCGCAATGCGCAGCTGGTGCTGGACATGCGGGCAGAGCACGGCAGCATGGGACAGCTCATTGCCGATTGGCCCGCGGATAATATCGTCGGTTTATGGCGCATGTTAGCTAAACGCGGTGCTCAGCTTGGCGGCCAATCGGTACCGCGCTTTTTGCGTATGGTCGGTAAGGATACCTGGGTAGCCACAGAAGACGTGGTGGCCGCGCTTAAGGCTCAGGGCATTATTGATAAGGCGCCGACCAGTCAGCGCGATCAGAATGCGGCTCAGGCGGCGCTCAATCAATGGATGCAAGAGAGTGGTCGCCCATTGTGCCAGTTGTCGGCAATGTTGGCTTTTACCGTAAATCACTGAGACTTGGCGCAACAAGTTAAAGTAGAATCTTGACATCGTGCGCTGAGACGTACATTTTTAAACCAAAGTCACCGATATAAAGGTATGCGGATGCGGTTAGGCGCTCTACTGATGCTGATCTTTGTTGCTCTGCTGGCAGGTTGCAGCAGTGCGCCGAGGGCGCCGGTAGAAACTGCAGCCATCCAGAAGCCTAACGTTCGCACGCCACTGCCGCACATCGCCCGCTCCAACTCCGCCGATGTGCTCGGCAACGATGTGGTCTTTCAGGCTTTCAGCCTGATTGGCACTCCCTATCTGTACGGCGGCAGTTCTCCCGATACCGGTTTTGACTGCAGCGGCCTGATTCAATACGTTTACCGCGAAGCCGCTGGCGTCAGCCTGCCGCGTACTACCGCTGGCCTTACTTCCATGCGCACTGCCAATCCGAGTGAAAGCGCACTGGTGCCGGGCGATTTACTGCTTTTCGCTATGAACGGCGGCCGGGTTAATCACGCTGGAATCTATATTGGTGAAGGCCGTTTCCTGCACGCTCCCAGCACAGGTGGAGTAGTGAGGGTGGACGAGCTGGGTTCCAGTTTTTGGCAACGAACGTTTAAGGGCGCACGCCGGGTGCTCAGTAGTAACTGAGCTTGGCGCTATGTGCCCAAGTCGCTCCGCTAGTTTTTCCGCGTTTCCCAATTCCCTCGTTCCTGCACGAAGCCTGATGGTTTTTTTGCCGCAAAAAAACCGGCATCCTGAACACCGCACATTAAGAAATCATGACGCTTTTAGAATGGACTCTGCTCTACCTCATCAGCTCCTTGTTCTGGAAATGGGTAATTAGTTGGGGCGGAGCCCAGTGGCTTGAAGGCTGGCGATCCTGGTTTTTTATCAGTTTTCTCGCACCTCGCTGGAACGCCGAAGGCATAAGGTTATTTGCAGTAGTGATGTGGTTCTTTAGCAGCCTTTGGTTTGCGGGTGGCTTATTCAGCGAGAACATACGTAACTCGGGTTTTTTGCTGTGACTGCGAGCACAGCAACCTGTATTGATCCTGGACGTGGCTGATATGGATATCGAGAAACGTATCCCACTCTGGTCGGCCTTCTCTGAGCTGTTTCTGGATACCGAAGTCTCGACTAGCACGCACACCTTTATTGCCCGACAAGTATTGGCCTCTGAGCTGGCACCCGAGCTGGTGGTAGACATACTCTGGCTCGAGGTTTTTCCGGCGTTGTGTGACAACCTGCGCAGTGTCGCGGGTGAGTGGGCCGGGTTTGATGAACAGTGGTTGTGCGAGCGCATTCTTGCGGTAGCTGATCGGCAGGTGGCTGCTTATTCTCCTCTGGGTTTGGTAGCGGTGAATCAAGTTATCGACGTTGTGGAGGTGGAATGGCTCGCATGCTGCGCGTATCTGCCGACGTCTTTCTCTAAAGCTCAACGCCCCTCACTTCGGAATATCAAAGGGTCTGGTAAACGACGCTTTTGGCAATGGCGTTGATCCACTTCTTGGCAAAAGATTGGGACCGTTGGCGCACAGCCTCGCGTTCTGCCGGTAAGATGCTTGAGCGGGAGAGTCTTGCGATAAGGAAATGGCCACTCCGCTGAGTGGCATAACTATAAAAAGGGGTAATTGATATGAAGCGTACAGTCTTTTGTATGGGGTTAATCGGGTTCTTGTCGTGTGTTGGCGCGATGGCTGCTGACCGCAGCGTAGCCGTCAGCAGCACAGTCAACTATCAAGATCAGGATATTATTCCGGGCAACATCCTCTCTGAGTGCGGTCAACTGGGATCCAGTTTTTCATCTTCAACAGAAAAGTATCTTAGAGATAATGGCTGGCAGGTGTCGGCGTTGAACGGTGAACCAGCAGCAGGCACGGGTAAACAGCTCAAGTTGCAGGTAGCCAATGCCTTTAGCGCGGGTAACGCCTTTACCGGGCATCGCAAGTCGGTTTCGATCATTGCCGAGCTGTACGAAGATGGCCAGTTGGTAGATACCTATCGTCAAACGCGAAACTCTTCGGGCGGCTTCGCTGGAGGCTTCAAGGGCTCCTGCTCGGTACTGTATCGCTGCACCAATACCTTGGGTAACGATGTTGCCAAGTGGATGGCCGATAAGTAAGCGAGCGATCTTATTTGGTCTGCTAGGCACAGTGCCTAGGCTACGTAGCATAAAGCGCGTGTAGGCGAGGTGAGGGCGTGGTCAACCGCTTGTCGCGGCTCGTTTAGTTTATGCTGAGGTCGTATGATATGCGCTGAGCGGTCTCGGATAGGCTGCATAACGAGAATAACGGGAGAGCCCCTATGAACGCCATTTTAACCACTTGGCAGCCGCGCATTTTGAGCGTGCTGCGTATTGTGACTGCTTTTTTGTTTATGCAGCACGGCATGCAAAAGATCTTTGGATTTCCGGTCGCCCAACGTGGTGAGTTTGACCTGTTTTCCATGTCCGGGGTTGCTGGATCGCTGGAGTTGGTTGGTGGTTTTTTGGTGCTGATTGGTCTGTTCACGCGGCCGGTGGCTTTTTTACTTTCAGGCCTGATGGCTTTTGCCTACTTCCTGGCCCACGCGCCGCAGGCGCTTTGGCCATTGGCTAACGGTGGAGAGCTGGCAGCGCTGTTTTCTTTCGTGTTTCTGTATCTGTTTTCTGCCGGTGGCGGCGCGTGGAGTGTCGATCAGCTGCGTGGTGCCAAGTGGTAAGTTAGTTTTTAACAGCATCAGGGTGAGCTCTATTCGCACCCTGATGCTTGCTTCACCTCTGCAAGACCATACTTTCCTTTCTAGCAGGTTAGTCCTGCGCCTTACGCAGCAACACCACATCGGCACCGATAACCTCCAGCTCGGCGTCCCAGCGCTGTGCCAACCATATAAAGCTCTGTTCGCTGAAATAGCAGATATGCGTAGGGTCGCTTTTGTAATGCCAGTTTTTGAAAGACTCTTGATCCCTGACGCGCTTGGTCATTAATCCCAGCCAGCCACCCGGCAGCAAACATGACCATAACTGATCCAATACCAGCAGGGGCTGCGCCAAGTGCTCGACTACCTCGGTTGCGGTAATGAAGCCCCAGCGTTGACTGAGCGCCTGCGGATTGGGGTGGTAGTAGAGGTCGTGCAGAGCCACCTCGTGGCCGTGCTCGCGCAGCATAAAAGCTAGCGCCGGACCGGGGCCGCAACCAAAATCCAAACCTTGGCTGGCGGCGGGCAGCCGCTCTAGCAAGGGCTCGGCGAGCCGAGAAAGAAAACGGCGATAGCCAGCATCGTCCGGGTGGTTCTCGTGACGATCGTATTCAGCGCGCTCGGCTCCTGGGCTCATATGCCATTGCGCTGGCACGTGAACCATCAAGCAGTCGTTGCATTGATAGTAGGGACGTTTTTCATCGCTGTAGAACCACGCGGCCGTCGCCTGACACAATGGGCAGCGAGAATAGGCTGGGGTCTCGATCATAGTGGCTGCACGTGGCTGATCAGATCTTCTGATTCGACTAGTTGCAGGAACGCATCGCCTAGCCGTTGGCTCTCGCTCATCGCCGTGCGCCAGTACTTTTCCCGGCCATCGTTATCGTACACAAAGCGATTGAAATCCTTGCGATCAGGCAGCTTGCGATAGGGCAGGCTGTCGAGATATTCGCGTGAGGGCGCAAGCAGCAGCACGTCGCGCAGCTGCTGCGGGTTGGCCTTGCGCCAGGGTAGTGTTTTGTCAAACCAACCTGGCACAACACGGTCTAGGAAGTGCGGGTAGAGCACAACTCCGGGGGCTTGGTAGGGCAGGTCCAAGTGGTAATCGAGCAGGCCTCCGTCGCGGTATACACCCGCCGCGGTGCCGGGGATCTCTCGTACTGCTTCCATCACCATGGGAATGGAGCCTGAGGCAAGCAGGGCAGCGCGCAGGTTATCTGGCGTGAGGTTAACGTGGCTGCTTTTGAAGTCCTGCAAGTCATCCAGTGGCGGACGCTGGCGCGGGTCGTGCAAAATCACGCGCTCAAAGAATCGACCAAGGTGGCGGCGGCCCAACAAGTTGGCGCCAATCACGCCGCTCAAGCCAAGCCCGAGTCGGGTGCGCGAGTCGTGCTGCAGCAGCCCAAGGCTCTTTACTACCACGATATTAAGATGGTAATTCGGGTTACTGAGAATACTGTCGAACTCGCCACCGAGTAGCTCATCCAACATCTCACCGCATGCCGCACTGATGCGTTGGATACTCACGCCTTTGGGAAAGCGCATGTTGGTATACAGCTCGCCCAGTTGGCGCAGCGCCGCTACCGGGTCGGGCATGCATGCGCTGGCAAAGCGCCAACTGCCGATGGAAGCGCCGATTAGGCTGCGCATTTGTGGCGCGCGTGGCAGCCACTCACCAAACAGGGCCAGATCCAGACCCTGGATGCCTAGCGCTTTGGGCCCGCCGGCGGCCCCGGGAATCATATGCACGTCTGCTGGCTGCAGGCCATTTTTTCGTATGTGCTCAATGGCTCGATGGCCCGCGCGCAGCGTTAATGCGGGAGCGGAAACATGAATTGCAGGCATGTCTGAGCGGTTCCTTTGCGGTACGGATGGATGCGGCGATGATTTTAAGGTTGGCTTCAGCTACTGACTATACTCTTCATCTACACGCTAAAACGATAGAGGTAATTCAGATGAATAAGGTGAATAAAGCCATTTTACTGACCAGTGCAATGTTTTTCGGCTTGGGCAGCGGGGCGCTAATGGCAGATGATGATGTACGCTTGGACGAAGCCAATTCCTTGATCGAACAGGGTACCATCAAGAAGTTTGATGAACTGAACGAAAAAGCCTTAAGCGTGCAGCCTGGCACTATCACCGATACTGATCTGGACAAGCACTACGGTCGCTATGTTTATCAGGTCGAAATCAAAGACGCCCAAGGCCAGGAGTGGGATGTTGATCTGGACGCCAGCAATGGTGAAGTGCTTGAACATAAGCAGGATGATTGATACTGCGCTGCTACGGCCCAGCCTTCTTGTGCTGGGCTTTTCGCTGTGCAGCCCTTGGTCACTTGCCGATGATATTGGCCAGGACGAGGTGTTGGAACTGGTTGAGATGGGGCGTATCGCGCCGCTCCAGCAGTTTATTGATGATGCGCTAATACGCTATCCCGGCCGCTTCCTGGGTGCTGAGCTGGAAGCTGAGGACGGTCGTTATGTTTATGAAATTGACATCATCACTCGCCAGCGCGTAGTGATGGAGCTCGAGTATGACGCCCTTAGCGGCGAGTTACTCGAGATAGAAGAGGATGATTGATGCGGATACTGCTGGTCGAAGATAACGTAGCACTGGCGGATTCCCTTGGATTGACCTTAAAGCGCGCTGGTTACGCAGTAGATTGGCGCGCTGATGGGCGCGACGCGGCCATATTGGGTGAACAAGAGCCTTATGACCTGGCGATTCTCGATCTTGGCCTGCCTGGCATGGGTGGGCTGGAGGTGCTGCGGCAGTGGCGTCAACATGGATTGAGTTTACCTGTTCTGATCCTTACTGCGCGTAGTGCCTGGACCGAGCGGGTCGAAGGCTTGCAAGCAGGCGCTGACGACTACCTTACTAAACCTTTCCATAACGAAGAATTGTTGCTGAGGCTTCAGGCGCTGCTGCGTCGTGCTCACGGGCGCGAGCCCAGCGCGTTGTTGCATGCCGGCGGCCTGGCATTGAATGAGGGCACGCAACAGGTGAGCGGTGCTTCGTTACCGGTGGTGGAGCTCTCTGCCACTGAATTCAAATTGCTGCGCTATATGATGCTCAACCCGGGGCAGGTGTTGTCTAAAGCTCGGCTTTCGGAGCACTTGTATGATTACGAAGATGAGCGTGATTCCAACGTGATTGAGGTGCAGATCAACCATCTACGCAGCAAACTGGGCCGTAGCTCTATCGAAACCCGGCGTGGCCAAGGTTATGTATTCGTTGGGCCTGGCGCGTGAATTCGATTGGTCGTCGGCTAGGCAGCGGTCTGCTATTGATCATGCTGTTCAGCATTGTGCTGATCGGCCAAGGCAGTGTCTGGCTGTATGACCGTGCGCAGCGGGCTTATCTGACTACCTTGCTGCAGAGCCAAACCGACGGTCTGTTGGCAGCCATGACGCCCGGTACCAATGGTCTTTATCTGGATATGGATAAGGTCGATCCCGATTATCGGCGGGCATATTCTGGCCGCTATTTTGTGGTGCAGGGCCGGGAACGTTGGCGTTCGCGCTCGCTCTGGGATCAACGGTTGCCAATCGGTGGCGACGGCCTGCATGCCGACCTGGCTCCCGGTCCTAAGGGTCAACAGCTGCTGGTGTGGTCGAGCGAGTACAGCAAGCGAGGCGAGCAGATAGAAATTACTGTTGCGTTGGATTACCAGCCGTTACTCCGGGAGTTTCAGCGCGCGCGTTGGTGGTTATGGGGGCTTGGTGCTGCTGTCATTGTGTTTGCCCTGTTGCTGCAGCAATGGTTATTGCACCGTTCATTGCGCCCCTTGCGGCAGGCGCAGCGTGAATTGGCCGAGTGGCGGGCCGGTAAGCGTCTGGAGCTGAACGAGGCGGTGCCGCTGGAATTACAACCCTTGGTTGTAGAGATTAACCGTTTGGGTCAACAGGTTGAGCAGGTGCTGCAGCGCGGTCGCAGTGCCGCTGGTGACCTCGGGCACGCCCTAAAGACCCCGTTGGCAGTACTTGAAAGCAACCTGGAAAACCTTTCTGCGGTCCTATCCGTAGAGCAAACAAAGCCGATGGCAGAACAGCTGGCAGCTATTCATCGGCAGCTCGAACGTACGCTGCAGCGTGCGCGTTTGGCACCGGAACAGTCGCGCGGCGAACGTTTCTCAACTGAGACTGACTTGCCTGCGCTGGTGAGTACGCTGCGATCGTTGTTCCCGCATTTAGAGATCAACATACAAAGTGCACGCGCCGGCGACTGGCCCTATGACCGTGAGGACATGACGGAGTTGCTGGGTAATTTGATCGACAACGGCTGCAAGTGGGCTACAAGCAAGGTCAACCTAGCTTGGAGATCGGACGCCGCTGGACTGCAGCTCTGTATCGAGGATGATGGCCCCGGGATTCCTGAAAATGAGCGCGAAGAGGTTCTAGCCCGTGGTAAGCGGCTGGACCAGCAGATGCAAGGCCATGGGTTAGGGCTGGGAATTGTGGCCGATCTGGTCGCTGCATACGAGGGCCAACTCGTGCTGGCTGAATCGGCCATGGGTGGCTTAAAAGTCTCCGTGTTGCTGCCCCTGCGGGCTTAGCCGAACACGACTGAATTATCCGCGTTATCTGGTTTTTTTAGCCGCCCGCTAAAAAACGTTGTGGCTAAATAAACGAGGTGTCGATATCGACCAGCAACAGATGGCGGCTGTCATCTATGAACAGTCCTGAGGTTAGGCAATATTGGTTGGTGGTGGCATCCCGGTAACGGTTAGACAGGATCACGCGGCTATCTTCGCCTGCTTCAGCCAGAATCTGATAAAAGTAGGGGCGCCAAGACCAGTTGTGGTCGAGGTAACGTGGGTCGGTCTGCCAAGCGTCGTCTTTCCACTCGTAATTGGGTGAGATCTGAGTGCCGTGTGCGTCGCACAGGAAACAACGCACCAGCCAAGGGTAAGCGCTAGGCGAGGGCAGGTGGGCAGGCAGGGCACCTTTGCTCAGCCAGACTCGCAGGTCCGCGAACAACACCGCAAGAGACCTCCGCAGCTCACTGAGCTTTGCGCGTTCGGCCAGTTTGTCGAGAACGTAACGGTCGCGCATCTCAGAAAACCGCTGTTGCACCGAATCGGCGGGCAGAAAACTTTCTTCTGGTCGACCAAAAAGATACCCCTGCACATAGCGCGCGCCGCACTCCAGCGCAAAATGCAGCTCTTGTTCGGTCTCGACACCTTCAGCAATGATCCAACACCCGCTCTTCTCTGCCATTAAAGCCAGAGCCCTGACGAAGTCACCGCTGTTGCCATTGCCGCTGGCGGCTTTGCGAAACAGTTGAATATCCAGCTTGAGAATATCGGGTTCTAAAGCCAGTACGCGGTCCAGCATGGAATAGCCGGCGCCGAAGTCATCAATGGCGATGCGGATGCCTGCCTGACGGTAACGCTGTACCACGTCGCGCAACTGGTCAATGCTGCCTTGTAGCTCGGTGATTTCGAATACCACTTGATCAGGGGGTAGCCCGATCTCCTCAAGCAACTGCAAGCTGGGTAAAGGCTGGCCGGGTACTAATTGGCTGACCCATGATGGAGAAATGTTCAAGCTAAGGAAACCTTCGGGGTTGTCACGAAAGCGCTCTAGCGCCATACGGCGAATGCAGCGATCCAGTTCTCTAAGATCAGCGGGATTTACCTCAGGATCGGTGAACAGCGGGCCGGCACTAGTAACATTGCCATCGTCGTCACGCAGGCGCGCGAGCGCTTCGTATCCGGCGATGCGGCCTGTCGCTGTATCGATAAGAGGCTGGAAATACGGCAGAGGCTGACCATTAAACACTTTATTCTCCAGGTCGAAATTAGGCCGGTAGCAGTATGCAAGATTATAGCCAAGGCGTGTACAGGCTGCCTGCGGTAGAGCGTCTTATGGTATTTGGCCGCCTAAAAAACCGATACGTGCAATATCAGTGCATTAATTTGGCCATTTGGTACGTCATTTGCACTAATTGGGGGAGGATTGGCACCGGCTGCGCCCTATTGGGGTGCTCTGCGAGTGTCTTTTATTCGCTTTTTCACAAATAACTTTTTGATAATAAAAAATAAAATTAACTACGGCCGTTTTGTTTACCAATCAAGACAGTTTTATTTCTATGGGCTTAAGGCACCAGAATGAAGCCTGTGAATATTGATTGCACAATATCGGTGCGTTTTGTGAGTTCTTAGAGAGGCTGTCTGAATGGAAAACCTGAACAGCGCTGTGGAAACCCTGGTTCACGGCGCTAACACCCTGTTTATTTTGATGGGCGCCATTATGGTGCTGGCTATGCATGCGGGCTTCGCTTTTCTGGAGGTGGGTACGGTCCGTCAGAAAAATCAGGTCAACGCGCTGTCGAAGATCATCAGCGATTTTGCTGTGTCCTGTCTGGCGTATTTTTTCATCGGATACTGGATTGCCTATGGCGCTAACTTTTTTGCCGATGCGGCTACCCTGTCGGAAAATAACGGCTATGCGTTGGTCAAGTTTTTCTTCCTGATGACCTTTGCGGCAGCGATACCAGCCATCATTTCCGGCGGTATTGCCGAACGGGCCAAGTTTGCCCCGCAGCTGTGTGCTTCGTTATTGATCGTTGGTCTGGTTTACCCTTTCTTTGAAGGCATTGTGTGGAACGGTAATTACGGTTTTCAGGCTTGGCTTGAGGCCCAGTTTGGCGCTCCCTTTCATGATTTTGCGGGTTCTATTGTTGTGCATGCAGTAGGCGGCTGGCTGGCGTTGGCAGCAGTGTTGCTGCTCGGCGCGCGGCGCGGTCGATATCGTGATGGACACGTGGTTGCCATGCCACCTTCCAATATTCCTTTCCTGGCGCTTGGTGCCTGGATTTTAACTATTGGCTGGTTCGGCTTCAACGTGATGTCGGCGCAGACGTTAGAGGGTATCAGCGGGCTGGTCGCGGTGAACTCATTGATGGCCATGGTCGGCGGTACGCTGGCGGCTTTACTGGTTGGGCGTGCAGATCCTGGGTTTATTCACAACGGGCCATTAGCAGGCCTGGTGGCTATCTGCGCAGGCTCGGATATTGTTCATCCATTGGGTGCATTGGCTATCGGCGTGGTGGCTGGCGGGCTGTTTGTCTGGGCTTTCATCCTGACCCAGAATCGCCTGAAAATTGATGATGTGCTCGGTGTCTGGCCGCTGCATGGTCTCTGTGGTGTTTGGGGCGGTTTGGCTGCGGGTATTTTCGGTACACAGGCATTCGGTGGTCTTGGCGGCGTCAGTTTTGTGTCTCAGCTGCTGGGCAGCTTGGCTGGGGTGGTAGTGGCGTTGGTTGGCGGTCTGCTGGTGTACGGCGTGATTAAGGCTATCGTCGGCATTCGTTTGAGCGAAGAAGACGAGTTTCAGGGCGCAGACCTGGCGATCCACAAGATTGGCGCTATCTCAGAAGACTGATCTGGCGGTTAGCGGGCATAAAAAAACCGGGCATTTGCCCGGTTTTTTTATGCCGCTGATTTACTCTTCCAGATTACCCATGGCAGTAATGTTGAAACCGCCATCAACGTAGGTAATTTCACCGGACATACCTGAGGCCAGATCGGAGCAGAGGAAGGCGCCAACGTTGCCGACTTCGTCGATGGTGACGTTACGACGCAGCGGGGTTTGCGCAGCGTTGTGCGACAGCATCTTACGGAAGCTCTTGATGCCGGAGGCTGCCAGGGTGCGGATTGGGCCGGCGGAGATGGCATTCACGCGAGTGCCTTCCGGGCCCAGGCTGGTGGCCAGGTAACGTACGCCGGCTTCCAAGCTGGCCTTGGCCATACCCATGACGTTGTAATTGGGCATGGTGCGCTCGGCGCCTAGGTACGAGAGGGTCAGCAGGCTGCCGTTGCGGCCCTTCATCATCTCGCGACCGGCCTTGGCTAGCGCAACAAAGCTGTAAGCGCTGATATCGTGGGCAATGCGAAAGCCTTCACGGGTGGTGACTTCAGCGAAGTTACCGTCCAGCTGATCGCCGGGTGCAAAGCCAACCGAGTGCACGATGCAGTCCAGGCCATCCCACTTTTTGCCTAGTTCAGCGAATACCTGTTCAATCTCGGCATCGTCTGCAACATCGCAAGGAAAACACAATTCAGGGCCAGAGCCCCAAGCTGCTGCGAAGCCTTCGACCCGCGCTTTCAGCTTTTCATTCTGATAGGTGAACGCCAGTTCGGCGCCTTCGCGGTGCATGGCCGCAGCAATGCCGGAGGCGATGGAGAGTTTGCTGGCAACGCCAACGATGAGTACGCGCTTTCCGCTGAGAAATCCCATAGTGCTTTCCTGTTTTGTTACGGGGCCGTCGTGGCCTTATTAAGGGAGTTGGGTATGGCAAAAGCCGCATCCAGCAACTGACGAGTATAGTCGTGTTGCGGTGAAGCAAAAATTTCGCCGGCCGGTCCCTGTTCAACTACCTGCCCGTGGCGAATGACCATCAGCTGATGGCTGAGGACCTTTACTACCGCCAGATCGTGGCTGATAAACAAATAACTCAAGTTGTACTTCTGCTGCAGGTTACGTAATAGCTCTACTACCTGTCCTTGCACGGTACGATCCAGTGCCGACGTCGGCTCATCGAGCAGAATCAGCTTGGGCTTAAGTACCAGTGCCCGCGCGATGGATACCCGTTGGCGCTGGCCACCGGAAAACTCGTGCGGATAGCGATGCCGGGTGTCGGGGTTAAGTCCGACCTCTTGCAGCGCTTGAATGACCATCTGCTCGCGTTCGGCGGCTGTGCCGATGCGGTGAATCTCTAGTCCTTCGCTCACAATCTGACCAATCGACATGCGCGGGCTGAGGCTTCCGAAGGGGTCTTGAAAGACCACCTGAAACTCGCGCCTTAGCGGCCGCACTTCGTTCTGGCTGAGATTATCCAGCCGGTGGCCATTGCATTCAATCACGCCTGTACTGTCCAGCAGGCGGAGTAACGCCATGCCCAAAGTCGTCTTGCCTGAGCCGCTTTCACCCACGATCCCTAGCGTTTGGCCTTGGGCCAAACTGAAGCTGATGTCGGTCACAGCTTTGACGTGGTCAACCGTGCGCTTGAGCACACCTTTCTTGATTGGGAACCAAACTCTAACTTGCTCTGCGCGCAGAATTTCCTTGGCACCTGGCTCAATCGGTACCGGCTCACCACTCGGGTCAGCCGCCAGCAATTGCTGGGTATACTCGTGGCGCGGATCTTTGAACAGTGTGGCGCAATCATTCTCTTCGACGACGCGACCCTGATACATGACACATACCCGGTGCGCGATCTTACGTACCAGGTTGAGATCATGGCTGATCAATAGCAACGCCATGCCGAGTTTTTGCTGCAATTCCTTCAGTAAATCAAGAATCTTCAATTGCACCGTGACGTCGAGGGCGGTGGTGGGTTCATCCGCGATCAACAGTTCTGGCTCGTTGGCCAATGCCATGGCAATCATCACCCGCTGACGTTGCCCACCAGATAGCTCGTGGGGGTATGAGCCCAGCCGCTTCTCTGGCTCAGGGATGCCAACCAGGCTCAGCAGTTCCAGGGTCCGGGCGCGCGCGTCTTTTTTATTCAGGCCCTTGTGCACTGCCAGCACTTCGTTGATCTGCCGCTCCACTGTGTGTAGTGGGTTCAGCGAGCTCATGGGCTCCTGAAAAATCATCGAAATGCGGTTGCCGCGCACCTTGCGCAGACTCTTTTCGTCGGCTTTGAGTAGATCTTTGCCTCCGTAATAAATCTCGCCAGAGGGGTGATGCGCCACAGGGTAGGGCAGCAGGCGTAGAACCGAGTGTGCGGTGACTGATTTTCCGGAGCCGCTTTCGCCGACCAGCGCCAATGTCTGGCCGGGGTAAATATCAAAGCTGACGTCGTGCACCGCAGTAACCTGATTGGCGCCTTGGTTGAAGGCCACACTGAGGTTACGGATGCTGATCAATGGAGTGTCTGTCATCTCATTTCCTCGGGTCGAAGGCGTCGCGCAGGGCCTCGCCGATAAATACCAGCAAGCTCAGCATGAGAGACAACACAACGAAAGCGGTGATACCTAACCAGGGCGCCTGCAAATTGTCTTTACCTTGAGCGATGAGCTCGCCCAACGATGGCGAGCCCGGCGGCAGACCGAAGCCAAGGAAGTCCAACGAGGTCAGAGTGATAACGCCACCGGTTAGAATGAAGGGGAAGAAGGTCAGGGTGGCAACCATGGCGTTGGGCAGAATATGCCGGAACATGATTACGCCATTGCTTGCCCCCAGCGCCCGCGCGGCCCGCACGTATTCCAGATTACGCCCGCGCAGAAACTCGGCACGCACTACATCAACCAACGACATCCACGAGAACAGCAACATGATGCCCAGCAGCCACCAGAAGTTGGGCTGCACGAAGCTGGCCAGGATGATCAGCAAGTAAAGTACCGGCAGACCAGACCAAACCTCAATAAAGCGTTGCCCGATCAGGTCGATGCGACCACCGTAAAAGCCCTGAAGGGCTCCGGCGATGACGCCGATGATGGAACTGAAAATGGTCAGCGTAAGGGCGAATAACACGGATATGCGGAAACCGTAGATCACCCTCGCCATCACATCGCGAGCTTGATCGTCGGTACCCAACCAGTTGTCCGCCGAGGGCGGGGCTGGCGCGGGTACGTCCAGATCGTAATTGATGGTGCCGTAGTAATAGGGGATCGGTGGCCAGAGCATCCAGCCATCGCCGTCTTCTTCTATTAACTGCTGAATATAGGGGCTGCGGTAATCCGCCTCGATGGGAAACTCGCCACCAAAGGCAGTTTCTGGATAGCGCTCAAATACCGGAAAAAACAGCTCGCCCTGAAAGCTGACTGCGAGTGGTTTATCGTTGGCGATTAGCTCCGCGCACAGGCTGAGCACAAACAGCAACATGAAAATGTGTAACGACCACCAGCCGCGCTTGTTGGCGCGAAAACGGGCAAAACGGCGTTGATTGAGCGGGGAAAGGGTTATCAGACTCATGCTCAACCCTCCCTGCTATCAAAGTCGATACGCGGGTCGACCAAGGTGTAGGTGATGTCGCCAATCAGCTTCACCACCAAGCCCAGTAGCGTGAAAATGAACAGGGTGCCGAACATTACTGGGTAATCTCGATTAATCGCCGCTTCAAAACCCAGCAAGCCCAAACCGTCCAGCGAGAAGATCACCTCGATTAGCAACGAGCCGGTGAAGAAAATATTGATTAGTGCGGACGGAAAACCGGCGATGATCAGCAGCATGGCATTGCGGAAAACGTGGCCATACAGCACCCGGCTCTCCGAAAGGCCTTTGGCGCGGGCAGTGGTGACGTACTGTTTGCCAATCTCATCAAGGAAGCAGTTCTTGGTCAGCATGGTCAGGGTGGCGAAGCTGCCGACCACCATCGCAAAGATGGGTAGCACCAAATGCCAGAAATAGTCGCCGATCTGCCCCCAGGTGCTCATCTGCTCGAAGTTGTTGGAGGTCAAGCCGCGTAGCGGGAACCAATCGAGATAGCTGCCGCCAGCGAATACCACGATCAAGAGGATCGCCAGTAGGAAACCGGGAATGGCATAACCGACAATGATGAGTGAGCTGGTCCAGATATCGAAGGCCGAGCCATGTTTAATGGCCTTGCGTATGCCCAGCGGAATGGAGATCAGGTAGGTGAGCAAGGTGGTCCACAAGCCAAGGGAGATGGAAACGGGCATCTTCTCAAGTATGAGGTCGGTCACCTTGGCATCGCGGAAGAAGCTGTCGCCGAAATCGAAGGTTGCATAGCCCTTGATCATCAACCAGAAGCGTTCATGTGCCGGTTTGTCGAAACCGTACATCTTTTCGATTTCTTTAATGATGTCCGGGTCCAGACCCTGCGCGCCGCGGTAATTGCTGCCGCTGGCAACTTCGCCGCCGCCACCGGATACGCGGCTGGTAGCGCTGCCTTCGAAGCCCTCCAAATTGGCAATCATCTGCTCAACCGGGCCACCCGGTGCCGCCTGAATGATCAAAAAGTTGATCAGCAGAATGCCAAACAGCGTGGGGATGATCAGCAGCAGGCGGCGGACGATGTAAGCCAGCATGCTTAATCTTCCTCGCTGACGGGCGTGGTGACGACGGGTACTTCATTGTCTGGGATGGCGGCCGCCGATTTGGCTGGGTCTACCCACCAGGTAAAGAGGCCTAAATCGTAATCGGGCGCTACTTTCGGATGGGCAAATTTGTCCCAGTAGGCGACGCGATAAAAACGGGTGTACCAATTGGGAACCATCAGGTGCTGTGCGCGTAATGCGCGATCCAGCGCGCGAGTATGGGTAACCAGTGATTCGCGGGTATCTGCCTGCACCAGCCCTTCGACCAGTGCATCGATGGCGGGATCTTTTAATCCCATCAGATTGCGGCTGCCTGAGTTGTCGGCGCTGGAAGAGTGCCAATATTCACGCTGTTCGTTGCCAGGGGAGTTGGATTGTCCGAACCCGCTAACCACCATGTCAAAGTCGCGTGAGCGCAACCGGTTGATGTACTGGGATACATCGACACGACGTAGGGTCAGGTTGATGCCGAGTGATGCCAGGTTACGCTTGAACGGCAGCATGACGCGTTCAAATTCAGGCTGCACAAGCAGAAACTCAAAGCTTAGCGGCTCGCCTTCGGCATTGACCAATTGATCGTCGACAATCTTCCAGCCGGCGTCCTGCAACAGCGCATAGGCTTCGCGGCGCTGGTCACGCAGATTGCCGCTACCGTCGGTCTTCGGCGGCACATAGGCGGGGCCGAACACGGCTGGTGGCAGTTGCTCGCGCAGCGGCTCAAGTAGTTCAAGTTCGGCCGCACTTGGCTCGCCCTGGGCTGCCAGTTCGGAGTTGTCAAAGTAGCTGGCAGTGCGAGTGTAGGCGCCATGGAACAGTTTGGAATTGGCCCATTCGAAATCGAAAAGCAGGCTGATGGCTTTACGTACCCGCACATCCGCAAAATGCGGTTTGCGTAGATTGAAGACAAAACCCTGCATGCCCTGGGTGTTGTTGTTGGGGATTTCTTCCTTAATGATGCGGCCGTCGCTGAGGGCGGGACTGTTGTAGCCGATGGCCCAATTTTTTGCGGCCATCTCCTGGTTAAAATCGAACTGTCCGGCCTTGAAAGCTTCCAGGGTTACGCTGCCATCACGAAAGTAATCGACTATTACGCGGTCAAAATTGTTGAAGCCACGCTGAACGGGCAGCTCAGCAGCCCAGTAATCGGGGTTACGTTTGAAGCTGATGCTACGGCCCGCGCGCACGTTATCGATCTGGTAGGGGCCGCTGCCCACGGGGATGTCGAGCGAGCCCTTGGTGAAGTCGCGTCCTTGCCAATAATGTTTCGGCAGAACCGGCAACTGGCCTAGCACCAGCGGCAGCTCGCGGTTGTTGCCGTGATGAAAGCGGAAGGTGACTGTTTGTGGGTCGTCTGCAACGACTTCTTGCACGTTGCTGTAGTAAGCCCGGTAGAACGGAGCGCCGTGCTCGATCAAGGTATTGAAAGTAAAGACAACATCTTCGGCCGTAATGGGTTCGCCGTCTTGGAAGCGTGCCTCAGGGCGCAGGTGGAAACGCACCCAAGTGCCGTCTTCGGCTTTTTCCATGCTTTCGGCAATCAGCCCGTACTCGGTGAAAGGCTCATCCAAGGAATGGAAAGTCAGGGTGTCGTAAATTAAATTCAAATTATCAGCAGAGGTGCCGCGGCTGATGTACGGGTTAAGTGAGTCAAAGCTGCCGAAACCCGACAGGCGCAGGGTGCCGCCTTTGGGCGCGTCTGGGTTGACGTAATCAAAGTGCTGAAAGTCCGCCGAATATTTGGGCGCTTCATCGTAAAGTGTTAACGCATGCTGCGGTTCTGGCTGGCTGGCAGCGGCGGCGGCGGTATAGCAAGCAAACAAAGCCAAACAAACGGATTTCAGCGAGAGATGCATTCAGAGACCTTGTTGTTCTAGTGTGCCGCAGGCTCTTTCCACCAGCTGCGAATAACCAGCGAATAGGGCGGTATATCTGGCGTCTGCAGCCAGCTGCGATAGCCGATGCGGTGGTAGTTTATATACCAGTTCGGGATTGTATAGTGATTCCACAGCAGTACCCTGTCTAAAGCGCGGGTGGCAGCCACCTGCTGACTGCGACTGGTGGCGCCACTTAATTTATCGATCAGGTCATCGACTACCGGGTTATTAACACCGGCGTAGTTACGACTACCCTTGACGTTGCGCTGGCTGGAATGAAAGTAGCTGAGTTGCTCCAGCCCCGGTGATAGCCCCTGCGGCAGCGTGCCCAGCATCATGTCGTAATCAAACTGATCCAGCCGCGCCTTGTATTGGGCGCGATCCACGGTGCGAATGTGCATGTCTATGCCCAGTCGCGCCAGGTTGGCCCGGTAGGGCTGCAGGATGCGTTCCAAGCTCGAGTTTGCCAGCAATATTTCAAAGACCAGCGGCTTGCCGTCACTGTTCTCCAGGCGGCCGTTGCGCAACTCCCAGCCAGCCTGATCAAACAAATCAATCGCTTGGCGCAGCGTTTCACGCGGGATGCCGCGGCCATCGGTGACCGGTAGACTGAAGGGTTGCAGGAAGAGTTCCGGCGGCAGTTCCTCGCGGTGTGGCGAGAGGTAAAGAAATTCCTGTCCGGCGGGAAGGTTGGTGGCGCTGAAGGGGCTGTTTGGGTAGTAGCTCAAAGAACGCTGATAGGCGCCATAAAAGAGCACCCGATTGGACCATTCAAAGTCGAATAGCATACCCAGTGCCTTGCGCAATTCGAGACTATCAAAGGGCCGTCGCCGGGTATTGAAAAACAGCGCCTGTGTGGAGCTGGGAATTTCGTGGGAAATCGCGCGTTTAAGCACATCGCCATTGGTGACCGCCGGAAAATCGTAGGCGTTGGCCCAATTACTCGCCTTGTGGTCGATGTACATGTCGAACTCGCCGGCCTTGAACGCTTCAAAAGCGACGCTGTTGTCGCGATAAAACTCCACCTGCATGCGATCAATATTGTATTTTCCCCGGTTGATCGGCAGGTCGGCACCCCAATAATCCTTCACCCGTTCATAAACCAGACTACGGCCGGGATCGACGCGGGTTATGCGATAGGGGCCACTGTTCAGGCCGGGTTGAAAGGTGGTTTCAGTGAACTCGCGGTCTTTCCAGTAATGCTCTGGCAGAACCGGCAATTCACCGAGGCGCAGGATCAATAGACTGTTGTTGGGCCGTGAGAAAACGAAGCGAATACGACGCTCACCCAGAATGTCGATTCGCTCTATATCTTGCAGCATGGAGCGATAGTTTGGGTGGCCCTTTTCTTTCAGCAGTCGATAGGTAAATTCTACGTCCTTGGCGGTCATCGGCGTGCCGTCATGGAAACGCGCTTCCGGTCGTAGGTTGAACACTACCCAGCTGCGATTGTCGGCAAACTCCAAAGTCTCGGCGACTAAGCCGTAAGAGGAATAAGGCTCATCACCTGACGGGTCATATATGCCACTGCCCGCCATCAACGGCTCGTTTAGTTCGCTAATGCCAAATTGGGCGAAGTCGCCGGTATTGATTGGGCTAGTCCCCTTAAGCGTATAGGGGTTGAGCGTATCGAAGGTGCCGGACCCCATGACCCGTAAAGTGCCGCCTTTGGGCGCGTCCGGGTTGACGTAATCCAGGTGTTTGAAATTTTCCGGATACTTGGGCAACCCGTAAAGGGCGTAGCCATGCTGTGTATGAACGGCTGCATTGGCGGGCAGAGTAACCAGCCAGCAGAGCAGCAATACAAGAAAGGGAGTAGGGCGGAACTGCAGTTTCATGAATACCTGCGCGGAAAAAGCCAGCGGGCGACAGCGCGGCGGACAGCGCTCACCCCACTAGGGAGTGGCTAACCGACCGCGTGTCGTCAATTGCTGCCAACGCTAACATTCCCGTCGGTGAGACGGAAGGGCCTGCGTCGCAATCAGGGCACGAACAGGGTTAGCTCTTGCCCCGGCTGCAGATAGCGCTCAAGTTTGTTCCAGTTGCGGATGTTGTCGATCTGCACATTGAAACGTTCAGCAATAGTGGATAGCGAGTCGCCTGAGCGCACCGTATAGGTCACGCTGCGGTTGTCTTGGCTGCTTTTGCCGCCTGGCAGCATGAGCGTAGAGCCCACGCTGAGGGCGTTATCGCTGAGCTCGTTATAGCGCTTGATGTGATTGACCGTAGTGCCGTGCGCGCGCGCGATGCTCCACAGGCTGTCCCCCGGCTTGATGCGGTAACTTAGTGCTGAGTTGGACGCCAGCGTCTGGGCTGCGGTAGGTAGCTCAATTGGCCCATCACCGAATTGCGGCAACATCAGCGTTTGGCCAACGCGCAGCAGATTGCCATTAATCTCGTTAGTGTCGCGGATCACGCCAACAGACAGCTGATAACGGCGCGCAATCTGCGAGAGAGTATCGCCGCGGCGCACCTGATAGCGCTGGTAGTTGACCCGTTCGTCATTCGGGAGCTCGGCCAATGCTTGGGTAAACTGCTCGGCCTGATCAATCGGGATCAGCAATTGATACTCACCCTGTGGGGCGGTAACGCGCTGATTGAATGCCGGATTGAGGCTGAGCAGCTCCTCGGCCGGAATGTCGGCTAGCTCGGCTACTTTATAAAGGTCGATCTGCTGATCGACGGTCACTTCTGCGAAGTAAGGCTCATTGGCCAGGTCGGGCAGGTGGGTGCCGTAGGAGGTTGGACTGTCGATGATCTGCGCTAAAGCCAGCAACTTGGGTACATAGTTCTGAGTTTCGCGCGGCAGCTGCAAATTCCAGTAATCAGTCGGCAGGCCTAGGGATTCGTTGCGTTTGACCGCCCGACCTACACAGCCTTCGCCACAGTTGTAGGCTGCCAGGGCCAGCAACCAGTCGCCATCAAAGTAATCGTGCAGCAGGCTCAGATAGTCTAGCGCGGCCTGGGTGGAAGCGGTCACGTCGCGGCGCCCGTCATACCACCAGTCCTGGCGCAGCGAAAAGTTGCGCCCTGTGGAGGGAATAAATTGCCACAGGCCGGCTGCCTTGGCGCTGGATAGCGCTTGGGGATTGTAAGCACTCTCGATAAAGGGCAGCAGCGCCAACTCCTGCGGCATACCACGCTCTTCGAGCTGTTGTACGACGTAGTAGATGTAGCGTTGTGCACGAGGGGTGGCTAATTCGAAATAGCGGGTCTGGCTGGCAAAGGCGAGGCGTTGTTGATCGATGCGGGGATTGTCGATCAGGGCGGGGTCTAGCATAAACCCATCGCGGATTCGGCCCCAAAGAGTGGCAGGTGTTTGTGGTTCTACACTGAGGACTGAGTTGCTAGGGCGAATTGGCTGTTGCGCGGGCAGCGTTTGTTGCCATTGTGGCTGCTGTGTTTGCCCCAGCTCGCGGTAATCCGACCGCTCCGTGGTCTGACAGCCAGTGAGTGCTAGTGCCCCGGCCAGAGCGCCTAGCACCCATGCCCTGGGCAAGATGGTGATTACCGAATAACGCATTGAAGACCCCACAAAATGGGGGTGATTTTATGGAGTCACCTCAACGGGGTCAAGACGCGTTCGTGTTAAAAGCTATCCTTCCATGCCCGTATCGCCGCGAAGGTCTCTACACCGGGGCTTAGCGGTGAGCCGGAATGAGCGCTTGCAGCACTTATAACGGCTGCGCAATCGGCGCGCAAAAACGGGTTGGTGCGCAGCTCCAGAGCGAGGTCGCTGGGTAGCGTCATCCGACCCGCGTCGCGCAGATCTTGAACCACCTCAAGGCGTACTTTGATGTCTTTGTTGTCAGGTTCAACCGCGTGGGCAAACCTTAAGTTGGCCTGGGTGTACTCGTGGGCACAGTAGATGCGGGTTTGCGGCGGAAGAGCAGCCAAGCTACTGAGCGATGCGTGCATTTGTGCTGGCGTGCCTTCGAACAGACGGCCGCAACCGCCAGCGAACAGCGTGTCGCCACTGAGCAACCAAGGGTCGCCACTGTTCTCGCAGTAAAAGGCGATGTGGCCAAGGGTGTGGCCCGGCACAGCGATGACCTGCAGGCTTAAGCCGAATATTTTAACGGTATCGCCGTGTTCGAGTGCGTGATCACGAGCAGGAATATTCTCGGCCGCTGGCCCCCACACTTTGCAGCCGGTGCCCGCTTTGAGCGCCGCAACGCCACCAACATGATCTGGATGGTGATGGGTGATCAAAATGTCGCTGAGGCGGTACTCCGGGTGTTTACCAAGCCAATTGATCACCGGTTTGGCGTCACCGGGATCGACGACGGCGACTCGTTCACCGTCGTCGGCCAAAAGCAGCCAGATGTAGTTGTCGTTAAATGCCGGTAGCGCGATAAATGTGGACATGGCAAGCCTATTCCTTAATCTGTAGATTCATCTTAACAGTCCAACCCCTTTATGGTGAATTCATGGCTCGTCAGCAACCTTCACGCTCCATCAGTCAGGCAGATTTGTTGCGCCTGCTGCACGAGGCCCGTGGTTGGCTGGATTCCGCGCCTGGACAGTTACTGCTGGAATCTGAACGCGCGGCGCAGCGCGAACTGATGCCCCAGTGCTTTGGTCAGCATTTAGTGCAGTACGGTTTGGCGCCCGAGATCCTAGACCCTGACAACCAGGTCATACGGAATCACTGGCATCTGGATATGGAATGCCGTGCGGGTACGTTAGCGGTAGAAGAAGCGCGTTGGCCGTTCGCGCCGCAATCGCTGGATGCAGTGGTGCTGCATCACGGCCTGGACTTCAGCCTGTCTCCGCGCACACTGTTGCGCGAAGCAAGTCAGACGGTGCGTTCAGGTGGCCATATGCTGATCTTTGGTTTTAATCCGTTGAGTACCTGGGGGGCGCCGCATTACCTCGGGCAAAACTGGCTCGGGCAGGCGGGCTTCGTGCGTCCAGGGCGGCTGGTTGATTGGTTAGAGTTGCTGGGCTTTGCGGTGGAGAAACGGCTGGATGGGTGCTATCGTCCGCCGCTCATGTCGCCGACCTGGCTGCAGCGCCTCGCCTTTATTGAGCGGTTGGGGCAGCGGCGGATGCTTCCCGGCGGCGGATTTTATTGTCTGCTGGCGCGCCGGCAGATGTATGGCGCGTTGCCGCAACGACAACGTGGCTTGGCATTTCCGACACTCGCATTGCCACCATTGGCTGCGAGCAGTCGGCGTACGCATAAACGAGATAGCAATGACCCAACCGATTGAGATTTTTACCGACGGCGCCTGCAAGGGTAATCCAGGACCTGGTGGCTGGGGTGCACTGCTGCGTCTTGGCGGGAACGAAAAGAGCCTTTATGGCGGCGAGCTGAACACCACTAATAATCGTATGGAGTTGCTGGCTGCGATTCGTGGCCTCGAAGCCCTTAAACGTCCAGCCGAGGTGATTCTGACCACGGACTCGCAGTATGTGATGAAAGGCATCTGTGAGTGGATGGCCAACTGGAAGAAGCGCGGCTGGAAAACCGCCAGCAAGCAACCGGTAAAAAATGTCGATCTTTGGCAGCAGCTGGATGAGCTGGTCAGCCAGCATCAAGTCGAGTGGCGTTGGGTGCGCGGCCATACCGGGCATCGTGAGAATGAAATCGCTGACGAACTAGCAAACCTGGGTGTGCAGCACGTGTTGAATGAGCGGAAGGGGTAACGCATGCGCGAAGTGGTGCTGGATACCGAAACCACGGGTATCGAACACAAAGAAGGCCATCGGATCATTGAAATTGGCTGTGTCGAAGTTATCGACCGCCGGCTGACCGGACGGCACTATCACGTATACATCAATCCGCAGCGCGATATTGATGAAGGCGCGCAGGCGGTACACGGTATTTCTAGCGAGTTTCTCGCAGACAAGCCGCTGTTTGCCGATGTGGCCGATGATTTTATGAACTTCATCACCGGCGCCCGCTTGGTTATTCATAACTCAGCGTTTGACGTTGGTTTTATCGACGCCGAGCTTGGGCGCATGGCAAAAGGTCATGGCGTAGTAACTGATCACTGCGACGTGCTGGATACCCTGCGGATGGCAAGGGAGAAGCATCCGGGGCAGCGCAACAGCCTGGATGCACTCTGTAAGCGTTATGGGGTAGACAACTCCCAGCGTGACTTGCACGGCGCCTTGCTTGATGCCGAGATTCTGGCTGATGTTTATTTGCTGATGACTGGCGGCCAGACGGCGCTGTCGCTAGCGGCTAACGGCCAAAGTAATGCCGACGGCAGTGACTCTGCCAGCAGTATTCGACGGCTTGACCCCGGCATGCGAGCAGGGCTCACGGTCTTGCGTGCGAGCGCGCAAGAGCTGGAAGGTCATGAAGAGCGCTTAACTGCAATTGAACAATCAGCCGGCTTTGCGCTGTGGAAGGGCGCGCCGGCTGCTGAGTAGTAGGTTGCAGTTGTGTGGTTCTTAGTAACAGGCCAGCCGCATACAGCGCTGGCCTTTTTTATTGCCTTAAAATGCTTGCCTCAAATCCACAGGCTGACTGCCAGTAGGCCGACGCCGCCTAGCACCAGGGTGTAGGGCAGAGCCATGACAACCATGCGCCCATAAGATAGCCGCACCAAAGGCGCGACCGCCGAGGTTAGCAAGAATAGGAAGGCAGCCTGGCCGTTGGGCGTAGCAACGCTGGGCAGATTGGTGCCGGTGTTGATGGCGATGGCCAAGCGTTCAAACTGTTCGCGGCTGATGGCGCCGCTATCCAGGCTTTCTTTCACTTCTGATATGTAGACAGTAGCGACGAAAACGTTGTCGCTGATCATCGACAGTATGCCGTTGGCTAGGAAGAACATACTCGGCTGGCTCTCAGCTGGTAAAGCCAACACTGCGTGGATGATCGGGCTGAATAAGTGTTGCTCGTGGATGACCGCAACAATCGCAAAAAACACTATTAACAAAGAGGTGAAGGGCAGGGCCTCTTGGAAGGATTTGCCAATTTGGTGCTCATCGATGATCCCGTTGAAGGAGGTGATCAAAATGATCACCATTAGTCCGATGAAGCCGACTTCCGCTAAATGCAGGGCCAGACCGGCGACCAGTAATATAGCTGCCAGCCCTTGCACCATTAATGCGGCTTTCTGTGGGGCCTTGCGTTTGAGCTGTTCGGCGGCTGCAAACTCCTCCAACACATTGCGCACCGGGCGGGGTAGGCGCGCGCCATACCCAAACCAGCCGGTCTTCTCCAGGGCCAGACAAGTGAGTAGTCCGGCGACCAGTACCGGCATGCTAACCGGAGCCATCAGCAGGAAAAACTCGATGAAGTCCCAGCCTGCTACGCCAGCAATCAGTAGGTTCTGTGGCTCGCCGACCAAGGTGCAAACACCCCCCAAGGCCGTACCCACGGCGCCGTGCATCAGCAGGCTGCGCAGGAACGCGCGGAACTCTTCAAGGTGCTCGCGGTGTAGAGGATCTTCTACCGGGGCGCCATCCTGGGTGTCGGTGCCCGCTCCAGCGGAGGCGACTTTGTGATAGACCCCATAGAAGCCGACCGCCACGCTAATGATGACGGCGGTTACTGTCAGAGCATCCAAGAACGCAGAAAGTACCGCCGCGACCAAGCTGAACAACAAAGCTAATAACGACTTGGACCGCACACCGAGAATCAGCTTGGTGAAAGTCAGTAACAACAGATCTTTCATAAAGTAGATGCCGGCCACCATGAACATCAGCAGCAGAATCACCGGGAAGTTGGTCAGTACCTCCTTATAAAGCGCGTCCGGGGAGGTCATGCCAATCAACAGGGCTTCGATGGCCAAGAGGCCGCCCGGAAGCAACGGGTAGCACTTCAGCGCCATCGCCAAGGTGAAAATGAACTCCAGCACCAGCACCCAGCCGGTCACGTAAGGGCCAAGCATCCAGAGCAGTGCGGGATTGATTAGCAGAAAGGCGACTATGGTGCGTTTGTACCAGTTGGGAGCCTGGCCGAGAAAGTTATGCCCCAGTGCCGGTAACATGGCGTCAGACATGATGAAGTTCCTGTCATGTGTTATGGAGAAAAAGCAGGCTTAATGACCTGAATCTTATTCTTTGCCTTCCTTGTTTTTAGCGCAGTTGGCAGCGCGCTGCTTGGTTTTCAAGCTGGGCGATAGTACCGGAATAGGTTGAGAATTAAAGCGATCTCAGACACAAGCTCTGCGCCTTTTCAGTACCTTGGCCCATATTCTTCAGTGATTGGTTATGGTGTTCTGCTTTTAGCTTGATATAGTCGTGCAGATGAAAAGGTCGGGCATGCTTCGCATTAACCGGCCGTCTAGTGAATTTGCTTACATAAAAAGAAGGTCGAGTATGCCTGAATTCAAGACATTGCTGGTCGATCAGATCGGCAAAGTGGCTCATATCCGTATCAATCGCCCGGAAAAAATCAACGCGATGAATCGCGAGTTCTGGGCTGAAATGATTGAGGTTTTTGGTTGGGTCGATGAAACCGATAGCATTCGTTGCGCAATCATTTCGGGTGAAGGCAAGCATTTTTCCGCCGGCATTGATTTGACTATGCTGGGTCAGGCCTCCTCGCAGATGAGCAAAGACATCGCCCGCAAGGCTGAAACCATCCGCCGCCATGTGCTGCACCTGCAACATTCCTTCAATGTGATTGATCATTGCCGCAAACCGGTGATTGCCGCTGTACACGGCTATTGCATCGGTGGTGCGATTGACCTTATTACTGCCTGCGATATGCGCTATTCGACAGAAGACGCGCATTTCTCGATCAAGGAAATCGACATGGGGATGGCCGCTGATGTGGGCACTCTGCAGCGATTGCCGCGGGTTATTGGGGATGGCATGATGCGGGAAATGGCCTATACCGGCCGCCCCGTTTATGGAGTTGAAGCTGCGCGCATTGGCTTGGTTAATCGCACCTATGCAGACCACGCTGAGCTGATTGCTGGTGTCATGGAAGTGGCGCAGAGCATTGCCGCAAAATCGCCCGTGGCGATTCGTGGCACCAAGGAAATGATTCGCTTCAGCCGCGACCACAGCGTTGAAGATGGGCTCAATTACATCGCAACCTGGAATGCAGCAATGTTGCAGTCTGAAGATATGCAAATAGCGATGGCCGCACATATGAGTAAGCAAACTCCCGAGTTTGCCGACTAAGCGACTTCAGACGTACGCAGGGATGGTGGGAGACTGAATGCTATGTTAACCGGTACCACGTCACTAGATCTTGTCAGGGATGAACTCTTCGCCAGCATGGGTGAGGTAGAGGATCTGCTGCAGCAGTTCCTTGATGACAGGCAGAACGGCAACCTGTTGCAGCAGTCCATAGAAGGGCTGCAACAGCTGCGCGGCACGCTCGCATTGATTGAGCTGAAGGGCGCCGCCGAGATGCTCGATGAAATGATCTCATTAGCGACCGATATTCCGACACACGATGGCGATGAGCGCAATGAGCAGTTGTCAGCGTTGTGCGACTCGCTGTTTTTGCTTGAGCGATATCTGGATCAGGCGCGGCAAAGCGGCCGCGAGCGCCCTGAGCTACTGCTGCCGACCATCAATCAGTTGCGTGCGCACCGCCCCGGCGTACCTGCTTTGCCGCAAAGCCACTTCTACCCCCTTCCGGTTGCGGGCTTACCCGCGAACTTTCGCTCCGGTAGTCAGGACTCCATGGATACCAAGGTATTCAACCGTTTGCGCCAGATGTACCAGCTGGGGCTGTTGGGGTTGATTCGCGAAGACGGTCTGGCGGCAGCGACTCCTTTGATGCAGCGCGCGCTGCAACGTTTTGAAAGTTGCCTTGGTCCGCACACAGCGACGCTGTGTTGGGTCGCCGGAGCTGCTCTGGAGGCCATTGAGCAAACGCCGTTGGCTCTGACCGCCCCGCGCAAGCGATTGTTCTCGATGCTTGATCGCGAGATAAAGCGTGCTGCGCAGGGCAGCGTTGATAGCGTCAACGCGTTGCTAATGCACGAGCTCCTATATTTAGTGGCCCTGGCTGACGGCAATTGCTCGCGCAGTCAGGAGGTGGTGCAAGCTTATCAGCTGCCTGATCCCGGTTTTACCGAACTGGAAATTGAAAATGCCTTTGGGCGCTTACGCGGTCCGGGCGTTGATGTCATGCACTCTGTGGCTGAAGCGCTACGTGAAGAAATAACTGCGATCAAAGACTTACTGGATCTACTGGCGCGCAACGCTGGCGACGCCGAGCAGTCATTGGAAACCCTGTGTACCGGTCTTGAGCGGCTTTGGAAAACCCTAGGCATGCTCGACTTGCATGCTGAGGCCAAGGCGATTCAAGCGGTGTGTGGCCAGATTGCCGGGTGGAGTGGTGAGCAGCCGCAATCGCTGGAAACTCTCGAGCATGTGGCGGATGCAGTATTGCGTGCAGAGACAGCGGTTAATTACCTGGATGCGCATGCGGAGGAAGGTGAGAGCGGCGCCAGTGGTCCTGATGGTTTCAGCGAGCCGCTGGAGTTAAAAGAGGCTCGTATCGTACTGATCGAAGAGTCACAAGCCGGGTTGGCATTGGCCAAACGCGCGATCACCGCCTACATGGAGTCCGGCAACGATGCCATGCATCTGTTGAACGTACCGCCTTCATTGGAGACAGTGCGCGGTGGTTTGGTGTTTTTGGGCATGAGTCGCGCAGCAAGTGTCATTCACATGGCCGCCAGTTTTATTCGCGAAACCATGCTCGAGCGCAAGCAGGTGCCGAAAGATCAACAGCTTGAAGTACTGGCTGATGCACTGACCAGTATCGAATTTTATCTTGAATCAGCCGAGCGCGCGGCGGTAGCTACCGGTGATGTGTTGACCCTGGCGGAAGAAAGCTTGGCTGAGTTGGGTTATGCCGTATCGGAGGCCAAGTCGTAATGAGCTCTATTCGTCAGTTTGAGCCAGCAGTCAGTTTTGAGCGTAGTGGCTCGTCTGAAGCGCTGGTTGTAGTGATCTATCAGAATCAGTTCGCGATGTACGCGGGCAGTTTGCTGCATGATATTGATCAGGCTATCTACTTTGGTGATAGCGCTCACCGCTTAAATTTGGGTCTCGTTGATGGTCGTCGCTGCGAGCTAATCTGTCTGCATGAGAGCATAGGTATGCCAGGGCTTAGCTGGCATGGGCTGCGGAGTTTGATTGGTCAAATTGATGATCAACTTTTCCGGCTGTTGGGCTTCTCGCAGCAGCTCAATGCATGGTACCTAACGCACCAGTTCTGCGGTGGCTGCGGACAGCCGATGCAGTTACGCAGCGACGAACGAGCCATGGAATGTTTGTCGTGTGAGCGCCGTGAGTATCCCAAAATCGCACCTTGCATCATTGTGCTGATCACCCACGGCGATCAGGTGCTGTTGGCACGCTCACCGCATTTCCCACCCGGTTTTTTTAGTACCTTGGCGGGGTTCATTGAGCCCGGCGAGTCAGTTGAGCACTGCCTGCACCGTGAGGTAAAGGAAGAGGTCAATCTGGAGGTAACTAACCTGCAGTATCTTGGTAGTCAGAACTGGCCGTTCCCCAACTCTTTGATGCTGGGCTTTCATGCCGAATACGCCGGCGGCGAGATTGTGCCGCAACCGGGTGAAATTGAAGAAGCACACTGGTGGTCGGTGGATGAACTGCCGAGCATTCCGCCACGTGGCACCATATCGCGTTGGTTGATCGATTGTTATCTGGCGCGCCGGGAGGGTAAAGAAGCCCCTCCCGTGCCCGCCTGAGCGGACCAGGGAGCGCGTATGCAATATCTCGGCTTGGCGATTCTTCTTGGCTGTGTAGCGGGGCTGCTGGCGCTGCTGGTACTGCGCTTCGGCTGGCGTCTGCAGTGGGTGCTCAGTTGGCTTAAAGGCAACTTGCTGCTGGCGTTATTGGCAGTGGCTGCAGGACTTGGGCTGGCTGCGTGGGACCTGCAGCATTTTGCCGAAATTGAGCCCAAGGCGGCCACCGTTGGCACGCTGAGCTTCAGCAAAATAGGTAATCAACAATACGAGGCGGTGCTCAACGGCCCGCAGGGTAATGAAACCGTACGTATTGCGGGTGACCTGTGGGAGCTTGAGGTTGAAGTATTGCGCTGGCATGGCCTGCCCAGTGCTCTGGGGCTGGTTGATGGCTACCGGCTGCATCGCCTGCTAGGACGTTATCTTGCCTTGGAGCAGGAGCGCGACAGCAGTGCAATTGGCAGTGAGCTGCTACCTAACCTGCACAGTACGCCGCCTTGGCGCGATCTGTGGGCCTGGATAGACAGTATGGAAGTGCATCGTTTGATTGAGGCTGATGCGTTTGAGGTGCGTTTTATCCCGCTGGTGGATGGTGCGCGCTTCTCCTTGGAGCTAGGGCCTACGGGACTAACACCCGTGCCGCTTAATCCTGCTGCAACGGCCGCGCTGAAACGCTTTAACTGATAATACCCGCCGGTTTGCCCGGCGGGTATGCAACTCCTTCCTGCAGTACTCGCTAGCTTACGCCAACATACCGCCATCAACGTTGATAGCGGTGCCTGTGGTATAGCTGGATGCATCGCTTACCAGATACAACACAGTCCCTGCCATTTCTGACGGATCAGCTGCGCGGCGCAGTGGGATACGCTGCAGAGCAGATTTAAGAATGGCATCGTTGGTAGTCAGCGCTGAGGCGAATTTGGTATCGGTCAGACCTGGTAGCAAGGCGTTGCAGCGAATGCCGAACTGAGCACATTCCTTGGCAAAAACTTTGGTCTGATTGATTACGGCAGCTTTGGTGATGGAGTAAATGCCTTGCATTTCGCCGGGCACTAAACCGTTTACTGAAGCCACGTTAAGAATCGCGCCGCCACCATTTTCGCGCATCAACTTGCCGGCCTCGACCGACATAAAGAAGTAACCACGGATATTCACGTCAACGGTTTTCTGGAAGGCAGATAGATCGGTATCCAGTACGTTGCCGAAATAAGGATTGGTCGCAGCGTTATTGACGAGAATGTCTAGCTTACCGAACTGCTCGCGAATGGCGGCAACGGTAGCGACGATCTGGTCCATTTCGCCGATGTGGCACGCCATGGCACTGGCCTTGCCGCCAGCAGCTGTGATGGCATCAGCAACGGCCTGGCAACCATCGATCTTGCGGCTGGAAACGATTACGTGCGCGCCTTGTTGTGCGAGTAGCTTGGCGATGGCTTCGCCGATGCCGCGGCTGGCACCAGTTACCAGGGCAATCTTGCCGTCGAGATCAAATAGTTGGGTCTTTTGCATAGGTGTAATCCTTATTGTGTACCGGGCAGTGTGCCGTTAAAGCGAGTTCAATCCTACTGGGAATTTAGCCCCAGCGGCGCTGATGCAATGGACTAATCTAATCCACCCTTGGCGGGTGAACAAGGCTGATAAGCTTTAATCAGAATGGGTGTTGCAGCCTAATGAGTGCGGTCTATGGCAACGTCTTGCGAGCATAAAAAAACCGGAGACTAAGCTCCGGTTTTTTTATCTGACGCTTATCAAGCTGGGAATAGTTCGCCCAGCTTAAGTGCCAACATCATGTCACCTTCGGCGCGCAGCTTGCCGGACATGAATGCTTGCATGCCATCGGTCTCGCCGGTCATGACGCCAACCAGAGTTTCCTTGTCCATGATCAGAGTGACGTTGGGGTCTTCAACATTGCCCTGTGCCACGGCGCAAGTGCCGTCTTTGACAGTAACGTTGAAGTTTTCGTCGTCTTCGATGTTGAACTGGAAGACCAGATCCAGGCCAGCGGCAGCGGCTGAGTTGAATTTGGTTTCCATCTTGCTGGTGATTTCTGCAACGCTAGTCATCTGTCGTTCCTTTGCTGGATTGGGTGGACGGTACTTAATTGAGGTTAAGTGTGCCGGCCGGGTTATCTGTAGCTCACCCATTCGGACCGCTGGTGGACATCAAGATGAGCCTGGCTATTGAAAGCAGCCAAGCTTAATTGGTCCTTACGGTATTGTAGACGGCTTACAGAGGTATTCACTATCTGCCAGTTCAGCTCAAAAGCACTGGTGGCTGGCATTTGGGTGATGAGTTGCAGGGCCGCAGTAATGGTGCCGCCCGAGGTGAAGATGGCAATGTTTTGTCCGCTGCCAGCATTGTCTGCCATGACGCGTTGCAAGCCGCCCCTTACCTGCTCAACAAAGGCAGACCAAGGTGGGCAATCGGTGCTGCCGCTTTCATCGGTAATCCATAGGGTAATCGCGCTGCTGAATACGCGCTGAAATTCCTTGCGGTATTGGCCAGCGTTCTTAATGTAAAACTCGGCCTCCGGAAAACGTTCAACGACCTTGGGTAGGTAAGTGCTCACTACTTGGTCAGAGTGGTATTCGTTGAACGCCGCGTCGATATTAATGACCGTATCAGGTTGCTGCATAGCGGCAAGGGCATGGCGGCCGGTGTCTATCTGGCGCTGCATCTCACCGGCGTAACACCGATCAAAACGCAAACCATGTTGTTGATAGAACTCACCACAGAGTTTTGATTGTTGCACTCCTAGAGGTGAGAGTACGTCGTAGTTGGCTGCACCGAGTGAAGCCTGGCCGTGCCGGATGAGGTAGATACTGCCCACAATGTTCTGCCTTATTTCGAATCTGCACTGAGGTTAGGTTGAGAGCCACAAGGCTGTCAACAAAAAATCATACAAGCGTTTGAATTTGCTGCGGCTCGGCATGTTCGCGGCCAGCGCGCATCCTGTATGCTAGAGCGCGAAAGCAATTAGCTAGCTGACTCTGGAGATGCCTGTGGAATGGTTTGATCAATATTTTTTCTTTCTGGCTAAAGCCTTAACGGTGTTGGTTGTCGTGGTGTTGATCGTGCTGGTAATTGCCGCCAGCAAAGGCCGCACGCGGCGTAGCGAAGGCACGCTAAGCGTGGTGCGCGTGAATGATAAATTCAATCGTATGGCTGAACGCTTGGGGCAGGTGGTACTGAGCAAAGTCGCGCGCAAAGCACAGGAAAAGCAACTTAAGCAGGAAGCCAAGACTAAAGCCAAGTCGGCTGACCACGATGCTAAAGGGCGCCTCTATGTGCTTAACTTTCATGGCGACATCAAAGCCAGCGCTTTGGAAAATCTGCGTCATGAAGTGACGGCAGTCTTGGGTTTGGCGCGGCAGCAGGATGAGATTCTGGTGCGATTGGAGAGCGGCGGCGGCATGGTGCATGCTTATGGTCTTGCCGCGTCACAGTTGGTGCGTATTCGCGATGCGGGTATCCCATTGACCATTACGGTGGACAAAGTGGCAGCCAGCGGCGGCTATATGATGGCCTGTATCGCTGACCGCATTTTGGTAGCGCCTTTTGCAATGCTTGGCTCCATCGGCGTGGTCGCGCAGTTACCCAACTTCAATCGACTGCTAAAAAAGCACGATGTTGATTTTGAGATGCTCACCGCGGGTGAATACAAACGCACGTTGACGGTATTCGGTGAGAATAACGACAAGGCAAGAGAGAAATTTCAGGAAGATCTGGAGAATATTCATCAGCTTTTCAAGCGCTTCGTTTCCCGTTATCGCCCGAGTTTGGATATTGAGGCGGTAGCTACCGGTGAAGTCTGGTTTGGTAGCGAGACCTTGGAAAATAATCTGGCCGATGAGGTTAAAACCAGTGACCAGTACCTGAGCGAGCGCGTCCGTGATGCAGATGTATTCGAGTTGAATTACGTGCAACGCAAGCGTCTGCAAGACCGACTATCCGGTGGGATGGCTCAGGCGGCAGACAGACTGTTGCTGACTTGGGTGTCGCGTTTTAATAACCAACGATTCTGGTAGGAGCGAATTATGTCCGAATTCAAAGCTTTGGTTGTCAGCGAAGAAGCTGGCAATTACGTTTCCTCGGTGACTAATCGTCATATTGATGATTTGCCGGCAGGCGATGTTCTGATTCGCGTGCAGTACTCATCGCTAAATTACAAAGACGCCCTTTCTGCATCGGGCAATAAGGGCGTTTCCCGTAACTTCCCGCATACCCCAGGCATTGATGCCGCGGGCGTTGTGGAGGCCAGCTCGGTTGCGGAATTGAGTGTCGGTGATGAGGTCATTCTGACCGGTTATGACTTGGGCATGAATACTGATGGCGGCTTTGGTCAGTACATCCGCGTACCTGCTGCTTGGGTGCTGAAGCGCCCAGAAGGGCTGTCCCTGCGCGAGAGCATGATACTGGGTACTGCTGGCCTGACCGCGGCGCTTTGCGTGGACAAGCTTGAACAGGCAGGGCTCCTGCCTGAGCAGGGCCCTGTGCTGGTTACTGGTGCTACCGGTGGGGTTGGCAGCATCGCGGTGGCGCTGCTGTCCAGCTTGGGCTATGAAGTGGCTGCAGCTACCGGTAAAGCACAGGAAGCCGATTTTCTGACCCGGTTGGGTGCAAAGCAGATTGTTGACCGCACCGCACTGGAAGCCGGTAAAGAGAAGCCGATGTTGAAAGAGCAGTGGGCTGGGGCGGTAGATACAGTGGGCGGCGAAATTCTGTTCAACGTAGTCAAGGCGCTGCGTTATGGCGGCAGCGTTGCCTGCTGTGGTTTGACGGCTGGCGGTCAATTTCAAGGCAATGTCTTCCCGTTCATTCTCCGTAACGTGAATCTGCTGGGGATTGATTCGGTTGAGCAGCCGTTGGTAGTCAAGGCGTCTATGTGGGACCGTCTCTCAGTGCAGTGGAAGCTGGATTTGAGCGAGTTGGTGCATGAAATTACCCTCGCGGACTTGCCTGCCGAGATAGAGCGTATTCTGGGCGGCAAAATGGTCGGTAGAACCTTGGTGAATATGGCCTGATTGGCAGGTTCTTCGACGCAATAAAAAACCCGCCTAGGCGGGTTTTTTATTGATTTTCTGATTAGCTCTGGCGACGCCTAAATAGCGGCAGCGGCTGATCGGTAGCACTTTGGTAAGTGTCAGAGAAATCCTTGAAACTTTCCAGTGCCTCTACAGCGTCACGATCTGCGCGTAGCGCAAACGCATCGAAGCCGCAACGGCGCATGAAGAAGAGCTGGTCGCGCAGCACGTCGCCAATAGCGCGGACTTCGCCCGCATACTTATAACGGTCACGCAGCAGGCGCGCATTGGAGTAATTGCGCCCATCGCTGAACACCGGGAAATTAAGCGCGATTACCTGAAAATGCGGCAGGTCGTCGGCGATCTCTTCCACGTGTTCATCGCTGTCAAGCCATACGCCAATACCGCCGTCGCGCGCTTTAAGGGCATGTGCGTGCTCAAGCCACAGACCCAACGGGACGATCAGATCATCGCAGTTAGACATGCCATCCAAAGTGGCGTCCTTATCCAGCAGGTGCCAGCTTTCATCGATGATTTCGCCGTTTTTAATTAGCCGCTGCATAAACGCGCTCCTTGAAGGGTGCCATACCGATACGTTGGAAGGTATCGAGGAACAGTTCTTCGGGGGTACGGTTCTGGATATAAACGTCGATCACCTTGCTGACAACGGTCGGCATTTCGTCGGCGGCGAAAGATGGCCCAAGAATCTGGCCAATCGAGGCGTCACGGCCGCTATTGCCGCCCAGAGAGACCTGATAGAACTCCAGGCCTTTCTTGTCGACACCCAATACGCCGATATGACCGACGTGGTGGTGGCCACAGGCATTCATGCAGCCAGAGATATTCAGATCGAGATCGCCGATGTCGTGCAGATAATCGAGATCATCAAAAGTACGCTGAATCGCTTCGGCAATCGGGATTGACTTGGCATTGGCCAGCGCACAGAAATCGCCGCCGGGGCAGCAGATGATGTCGGTCAGCAAGCCAACGTTTGGCGTGGCGAAGCCCAGCTCTTTGCATTCTTGCCACAAGGCGTAGAGGTCGCTCTGACGCACATCGGCCAGCACCAGATTCTGCTGATGAGTCACGCGCAATTCGCCAAAGCTGTAGCGCTCGGCGAGGTCGGCGGCAGCGTCCATCTGCTTGTCCGTGGCATCACCTGGTGCGACAGCGGTAGGCTTCAGCGACAGAGTGACAGCGGCGTAGCCTGGCACTTTATGCGCCTGCAGGTTGCGCATGGCCCAATTGTTGAAGCCTTTTTCGGCTTCACGCTTGGCCAGATAGTCAGCGTCTTCGCCGGCAAACTGCTGGTAGTCCGGTGCGGTGAAGTGGGCGGCAACGCGCTGCACTTCCTGCTCGGTCAGGGTAGTGTCGCTGTCTTTGGTGTGCGCCCACTCAGCATTAACTTTTTCAGCAAATACAGCGGGCGTCAGCGCCTTGACCAGAATCTTGATGCGCGCCTTATACTTATTGTCACGACGGCCATAGCGGTTATACACACGCAAAATGGCGTCGAGGTAAGTCAATAGGTGCTGCCAAGGCAGAAAGTCGCAAATCTGCGAGCCGACGATAGGCGTTCGGCCTAGACCGCCGCCAACCAACACACGAAAGCCGATTTCGCCGGCCTCGTTCTTGATTACGTTCAAACCGATGTCATGCACACCGATAGCCGCGCGATCTTCTTCAGCACCATTAACCGCGATCTTGAACTTGCGTGGCAAGAAGGCAAACTCGGGATGGAAAGTAGACCATTGACGGATGATCTCGCACCAAGGGCGGGGATCAACCAGTTCATCGGCAGCCACGCCAGCGAACTGGTCGGTGGTGGTGTTGCGAATGCAGTTACCGCTGGTTTGAATGGCATGCATCTGTACTTCAGCCAGATGCGCCAGAATGTCCGGAACCTGCTCCAGTTCCGGCCAGTTGAACTGAACGTTCTGACGGGTACTGAAATGCGCATAGCCCTTGTCGTACTGACGGGCAATAAAAGCCAGCTTACGCATCTGCTTGGCAGACACCAGACCATAGGGAATGGCAACCCGCAGCATGGGCGCGTAACGCTGCACGTAGAGACCGTTCTGCAAACGCAGGGGTAGGAATTCGTTTTCGCTTAACTCACCGCTAAGAAAACGGCGGGTCTGATCGCGGAACTGCTTTACGCGGTCCTCAACGATCTGCTGATCATATTCATCGTAGATATACATACAGAAACCTGTGCTTGGAGCGCTATTGGCCCCTTAACTAGTTATGTCCCTTCAGGCTCGGGCGGGCAGACAATAGCAAATTTTAAATATGCACAAAAGGAATGTTTATCTATATCTTTAGATTGTTTTTGCACATGCCAGACACTTCTTGTGTCGCTTGCAGTAATGGTCTTAACTGAGGTTACCCGCTATGTTGGGGTAGTTAAAATAATAATAGAGGATATTCATCGCATGAACGACCATGACCTGCAGAACACCTCACAGCAAGACAGCCGGCTAGATGCTTTTGCAGCCGTTACGCTGATTTTCCTGGCGGTTGCGACCGCAGTATTCTGGGTAAGCGGTCATTAGCCGAGGGCGTTGCTCAGCTTACCCCGGATAAATGCAAAACCAGTTTTACCACCCCTAGCACTACGAGCACGAACAGCGCTGTGAAACCGATGCCCAGCAGTACGAAGTGGCTGGGCTTGCCATGACTGAAATCGCGTTCGCGTGCTTTGCTGCTTTGCACGCCGAGCGCGGCGGCCAGCACGCTCATCAGAGTGTCGCGAAAGCGCATTGGCGGTAGGTTTTTCTGTTGTTTTTGTTCTTCGCTCATCTTTCGAGGCCTTATTTATGGACTGCTTGTCGTCATCAGCTTAACGCTTAAGCTGGAGGCAGTCCAAGCGCCTGCTAAAGCTTGATCCCTACCCAGCCGCGCCGGCGCCACATGATGGCGAAGATGACCGAGGTCAGGCAGCGGTAAAGAGATTGCAGCAGCCACACGGCCAACAAACTTCCCCCCATTACCGGTCCGACGACGTATGCGCAGGGCAGGAATATCAACCACTGGCTGCCCAGGTTGACGCTCATTACCGTGCGGCTGGCGCCAGCGCCCAGTAACGCCTGGGTCAACACCAGTGCGGTCGCATCCAGGCTCATGCCGATGCCGGTGATGCGTAGCGGCCACTCACCCAGTGCGATCAACTGGGGATCCTGAGTGAATATGCTCAACACCAGTTGCGGAGCCAGCCAAAAGGGCATGCCCATGAGGAAGAGCGTGACTATGGCGACGCGCGCCACATCCCAACCCCAGCGGTAGGCATCGTCCGGTTTACGCGCGCCGAGGCTGTGGCTCACCAGAGTGGTGGCCGCCATGCCGAGACCGACGCCGGGCAGGATAAGGAACAAAGCCAAATTGACCAGTACATGAGCGATAGCCAGTTCATTAGTGCCAATCTGAGCGATGATCCAGAACAGCATGGTGATACCAGAGGCGAAGAAAAACTGCTGCAATGAGTTTGGAATCGATAGCCTCAGCATCGCGCTTATGCCATGCCAGCGAGGGCGCGCTCGCAAGAACCCGTGCTCGCGACCAGCGTACCAGGTAATCACGAAATACAGCGCCGAGCCGAACAGCATAGCGATAGCAGTACCTAGACCAGAGCCTTCAGGCCCTAGCTCGGGCATGCCAAATCGGCCGAAAATCAGGCCGTAGCTAATCAAAATATTCACTAAATGGGTAACGATCAGAATCTGCAGATACATGCCTGAGCGGTGTATGCCATTCCAGTATCCGCGAAACGCAAAATTGCAGCCCACCGCAGCAATCGCAAGGATGCGCCATTGGAAGTAGTTCGCACCAATGCTGACTACTGCAGGGTCGTCTGCCAACAGACGAATGATATTGTCGGCTTGCAGCCAGCACAGCAAAGTCAGTGGCAGGGCGAGCATCAGAGCTATCAGCAAGCCTTCGTTCAGTGGCGCGGCGATAAGTTCGTTACTGCCTTCGCCTTTGCGGCGCGCAACCATAGCCTGAACGCCGGCGCCCAGCCCCATAACCAGTGCTACCGCCATGAAATTGGCATAACTACCAAGTCCAACACCTGCCAGTGCTTGACTGCCTAGGCTACCGACCATGGCGGCATCAACCAGGTTTAATAAGCTCTGGCTGAGCATGCCGCCCATGATAGGCAGGCCTAGCACGCCGATGCTTTTCAGTCGGCTGCGGTCCGGAAGGAGTGCCACCGAAATCAGTTGTCGTAGCTGAGATTGGGCGCTAGCCAGCGCTCAACGGTCTCCTGGGTGTCGCCCTTGCGGACGGCATACGACTCGACCTGGTCGCGAGTGATTTTGCCCACTGCGAAATACTGGCTTTGCGGGTGCGCGAAGTACCAGCCGCTGACAGCTGCCGCCGGGAACATGGCGAAATGTTCGGTTAGCGTCACGCCCGATTTACCCTGCGGATCCAGAAGCTTAAACAGCGTGGCTTTCTCGGTGTGGTCCGGGCAAGCCGGGTAGCCGGGAGCAGGGCGGATGCCAGCATATTTTTCGCGAATCAGGTCATTGTTTTCCAGTGCCTCATTTGGCGCGTAGCCCCAGTGAGTGCGACGTACTTGCTGGTGCAGCCACTCGGCGCAGGCCTCGGCTAAACGGTCGGCCAATGCCTTAACCATGATCGAGTTGTAATCGTCGCCTGCGTCTCGGTAAGCCTGAGCAACTTCTTCCGCGCCAATGCCGGCGGTGGTGATAAAGCCGCCCACGTAGTCGGTCTTGCCACTGCCTTTGGGGGCGACGAAATCGGCCAGCGAGAAATTTGGCTTAGCATCTGGCTTGATGGTTTGCTGTCGCAGGTGATGCAGGGTGGCCATGGGCTGTCCGGCGTCATCGTAAAGCTCAATGTCGTCGTGGTTGACCTGGTTGGCCGGCCAGAAGCCAAACACTGCACGGGCGGTAATCAAGTTGCCGTCGATCAACTGCTTCAGTATCGCTTGGGCATCTGCGAACAGCGAGCGTGCCGCTTCACCAACCACTTCGTCCTCGAGAATGCGCGGGTACTTGCCGGCCAGATCCCAGGAGATAAAGAAGGGGGTCCAATCAATATACTCAGCGAGTACGTTGAGGTCGATATTGTCGAGAACTTGTACGCCGTCAACCTTGGGTACGGGCGGCTGGTAATCCTGCCAGTCTATTTTTGGGCCTTGCTCGACGGCTTGCGCGTAGCTCAAATAACTCATGCGCGCGCTGCGATTGGCGGTGCGCTCGCGGACGACGGCATAGTCTTCACGAATCTTCTTGATGTAGTCCGGTTTCAGTTCCTTGGATAGCAAGGTCGTGGCCACGCCAACTGCGCGCGACGCATCGGTAACATAGATCACCGCATCGTTCTGGTATTTGGGGTCGATCTTGACCGCGGTATGCGCCTTGGATGTGGTGGCGCCACCAATCATCAATGGCAAATGAAAGTCGCGGCGCTGCATTTCGCGCGCGACATGTACCATTTCGTCCAGTGACGGGGTAATCAGGCCAGATAGGCCAATGATGTCGCACTTTTCATCGATTGCCGTCTGCAGAATCTTATCTGCAGGGACCATCACACCCAGGTCAACAATGTCGTAGCCGTTGCAGCCGAGTACCACGCCGACGATGTTTTTGCCGATGTCGTGCACATCGCCCTTAACGGTAGCCATCAGAATCTTGCCCTTGGCTTCCGGTTTGTCGCCTTTTTCCTCTTCAATGAAAGGGATCAGGTGAGCAACTGCCTGCTTCATCACGCGGGCGGATTTAACCACCTGCGGCAAGAACATCTTGCCGGAGCCAAACAAGTCACCGACCACGTTCATGCCATCCATCAATGGGCCTTCGATGACCTCGATAGGGCGCTTGGCCTGCTGGCGTGCTTCTTCGGTATCTTCGACAATCCAGGAGGTAATACCCTTGACCAGCGAGTGGGAGAGCCGCGCGTTGACGTCCCAGGTGCGCCATTCTTCGGTTTCCGCTTCCTTTACACTGCCGTCGCCTTTGTATTTATCAGCAATCTCCAGCAGCGCTTCGGTACCGTTTTCGGTGCGGTTGAGCACCACGTCTTCAACGCAGTTGCGTAGTTCTGCCGGGATTTCATCGTAGATTTCCAGCTGGCCGGCATTCACGATGCCCATGGTCAAGCCGCTCTTGATCGCATGGAACAAAAATGCAGAGTGAATCGCTTCACGCACCGGGTTGTTGCCACGAAACGAGAAGGACACATTGGAAACGCCGCCTGAGGTCAAAGCGTTGGGCAGGTTGTCGCGTATATAGGCACAGGCATTGATGAAGTCGACAGCGTAGTTGTTGTGTTCTTCGATACCGGTAGCGATCGCAAAGATGTTGGGGTCAAAGATGATGTCTTCCGGTGGGAAGCCAACCTCGTTAACCAGAATGTCGTAAGACCGTTTGCAGATTTCTTTCTTGCGCTGCTCGGTATCGGCTTGGCCTTTTTCGTCAAAGGCCATTACTACCACAGCTGCGCCATAACGCTTGCACAAACGGGCTTGCATCTTGAAGGACTCGACGCCTTCCTTCATGGAAATTGAGTTGACGATGCCTTTGCCCTGAATGCACTTGAGGCCCGCTTCGATGATCTCCCATTTGGATGAATCGATCATGATGGGTACGCGGGAGATATCGGGCTCGCCGGCAATCAGGTTGAGGAAGGTGACCATGGCCAACTTGGAGTCGAGCATGCCCTCGTCCATGTTGATGTCGATGATCTGGGCGCCGGCCTCGACCTGCTGCAACGCAACTTCCAGGGCTTCGGTGTAGTTATCTTCGCGGATTAGTCGCGCGAACCGGGCAGAGCCGGTGATGTTGGTGCGCTCGCCAACGTTGACGAACAGCGAGCTGCGGTCGATGGTAAAAGGCTCAAGGCCAGACAGCCGGCAAGCCTTGGGGATGTCAGGTATCGCACGGGGTGGATACTTGGCAACTGCTTCGGCGATAGCGCGAATATGCTCCGGCGTGGTGCCGCAGCAGCCGCCGACAATGTTGAGGAAGCCCGCTTCTGCAAACTCTTCGATTACCTTAGCGGTTTCGGCCGGCGTTTCATCGTACTCGCCGAACTCATTCGGTAGCCCGGCATTCGGGTGAGCGGAAATAAAGGTGCCAGCCTTGTTGGACAACTCTTCCAGATAAGGGCGTAGGTCTTTTGCGCCAAGTGCGCAGTTCAAGCCAACGGAGATGGGCTTGGCGTGGCTGACTGAGTTCCAGAACGCTTCCGTTGTCTGACCTGACAGCGTGCGACCAGAGGCATCGGTAATGGTGCCGGAGATCATGATGGGCACGTCTATGCCCATTTCTTCCAACACCTGCTGCACGGCGAAAATCGCAGCTTTGGCGTTGAGAGTGTCGAAGATGGTCTCAATCAGAATAAGGTCAGAACCACCTTCAATCAGGCCACGGGTGGACTCGACATAGTTTTCAACCAGCTCGTCAAAAGTGACGTTGCGATAGCCTGGGTTATTCACATCCGGTGATAACGAGCAAGTACGGCTGGTAGGCCCGAGCACGCCGGCAACAAAGCGCGGACGATTCGGGGTTTCCAGGGTTTTCTCGTCGCAGACCCGGCGAGCCAGGCGAGCACCTTCAAGATTCAGCTCGTAAGATAATTCCTGCATGCCGTAATCGGCTTGGGAAACCCGGGTGGAGTTGAAAGTGTTGGTTTCGATTATATCGGCGCCGGCATCAAGATAGGCCTTTTCCATGACGCCAATGGCGTCAGGGCGAGTTAATACCAGCAGGTCGTTATTACCCTTGAGGTCGCTTGGCCAGTCGGCGAAGCGCTCACCGCGAAAATCGCTTTCCTCAAGCTGATAGGCTTGAATCATGGTGCCCATGCCGCCGTCGAGGATCAGAATGCGTTGTTGCAGAGCCTCATTAAGAGCGGTCAAGCGAGCGATGCGGTCAGACATGGGTACTCCAAATTTACACGCCGAAAAGCCGGCTATCATAGCACGCGTGACAAAAACTCTGAATTCGCTTGCTGTACTACTGTTTTGGGGCTTTAGGCGGTGCAAATAATAACCAAGTAAAAAGGTGGGACTTTATTCGAGGGCAGGCTTCCCTTACACTAGGCGTCCAAGTCATATGAGTACGAGGCATTTCATGGCAGGCATTATTCTCACCCAATCCGCGCAAGACTACCTTGGCGATCTTCTGTCCAAGCAGGACACGGAGGGTGTTGGTATCCGGGTATTCATTACCCAGCCGGGAACTCCCTATGCTGAGACTTGCATCGCGTATTGCAAGCCGGGCGAAGAAAAGCCGGAAGATCGAGTGATTCCACTTGAGCCTTTTAATGTGTGGGTCGATTCGGTTAGTGAGCCCTTTCTTGACGACGCAATGGTCGACTTTGCGACTGATCGCATGGGCGGACAGCTGACCATTAAGGCACCTAACGCTAAAGTACCGATGGTCAATGAAGACAGTCCATTGAATGAGCGTATTAACTATTTGCTGCAGACCGAAATCAATCCTGGTCTGGCTAGTCACGGTGGCGATGTAAAGCTGCTTGATGTGGTCGAAGGCGGTATTGCCATTCTGCAGTTTGGTGGTGGTTGCCAGGGTTGCGGCATGGTCGATGTGACGCTCAAGGAAGGTATTGAAAAAACCTTGGTAGCGCGCATCCCTGAACTGACCGGTGTACGCGACTCTACCGACCACAGCGTGACCGAAAACGCCTACTATTAAATAGCGGTGTTGTTTCGTGATGGGGAACTGTGGCTATACTGCATCACACAGATGGCATCTTGCTATCTGACGCTGAACGTTGCGAGGCACAGGTTATGGCAGGGGTTTTGGATACGGTTAATTCGCGTACCCGTCTAGTTGGCGAAAACCGACTCGAAATCTTGTTGTTTCAACTTGCCGGCCCCCAGCTGTTTGCACTGAATGTCTTCAAGATTCGTGAAGTGTTGACCCTGCCCGCGTTGACCCAAATGCCGCAGCGGCATCCGCATGTGGCGGGTGTGATTCATTTGCGCGGGCAAACTATCCCGGTTATCGATCTCTCTGGCGCCATAGGCCTGCAGCCCATCGCGGCGCAGCGCGATAGCACTATCATAGTGACCGAATACAACCTTTCAGTGCAGGCCTTCCTGGTCGGCAGCGTTGACCGCATCATGAATCTCAACTGGGACACCGTGCAGCCGCCTCCTAGAGGCGCAGGCCGGGCGCACTATTTGACGGCCATTACCCGCCTGGAAAATATGCGTTTGGTTGAAATCATCGACGTAGAGAAGGTGTTGGCTGAGATCGTACCCTTCAATACTCGGGTCAGTGAAGAGCTGCTGGAGGATCCGTTGCTGACCAAGGCGCACGGCCGCGAGGTGCTTCTGGTCGATGACTCGCCTACCGGGATTAATCAGTTACGCGAGACCCTGTCGCAGCTGCATTTGAACATGCATGTAGCTACCGATGGATTAAAGGCGCTGCGCATGCTGCAAGCTTGGGCAGACAATGGTGAAGACATTAGTCAGCGTCTGCTGATGGTGATCACGGATGCCGAAATGCCAGAAATGGATGGCTATCGGCTTACAGCTGAAATCCGCAAAGATCCCCGCTTGAAAGATCTTTTCGTGGTGCTGCATACCTCCTTGTCAGGCAACTTCAATAAGGCGATGGTCGAGAAGGTAGGCTGCGACGGCTTCCTTTCCAAGTTCCAGCCTGATCAGCTGGTGGAAACCGTACGCGCCCGCTTGCAGCTGCTAGAGCCTTAAGCGCTCAAAACTCCAGATAGCGCTCGTGCTGCTCCATCACACTTTGCTTGATACCCAACTTCTCCCCGTAAATTACGGCGTAACTCAATACGCTTTGTACGTACTTGCGTGTTTCGTCAAAGGGAATGGCTTCCACCCAAACATCTGCTGGCAAGCTGCCCATACCACGGGTCCATTGACGCACTCGGCCCGGACCAGCGTTATAGGCGGCGGAGGCGAGCACGCGGTTGCCCTGGAATTGGCCACTTAAACGAGACAGGTAAGCTGTGCCGATCGTGATATTGCGCTCCGGTATCAAGGCATCGTTGTTGCCGCCATAAGGAATGTCGTACTGACCGGCAGTTTCACGCGCGGTGGCGGGCATCAGTTGCATTAGGCCCATGGCACCGGCGTGGGAACGGGCGTCAGCCATAAAGGCGCTTTCCTGCCGGGTAATAGCGTAAACCCAGGTTGATTTGATCTGCCGCACGCGGGCCTGCTGCATGATCGGCTCTTGATAGGCCATCGGGAAGCGAATATCCAGATCGTCCCAGTATTCGGCAATGCTAATGCCGCGTATGGCCGGGAAGTACCACTTCATCTCTCGTGCCAGCTTGGCTTGCGCCATCAGCTGTTCACGGCTGAAGGTGTCGCCGGCGTGATACCACTCGCGTCGCGCATTGACCACCTCACCACGGCCGAGAAATTCATAGGCGCGCTGGGTGGCGTTTAGCTGTCTGACTTGTTCCAGTTGCTGGTCGGAAACCGGCGCACTGACATGATTCAGTGCGTAGGGCTGATTGCTGCGCTCAGCGGCAAGAAAACCGTAAAAATCCCGTTCCTGGGCCAGGGCCTTGTACTCGTCGACCAGATCGCCGGCATTGCTTGAAGCCAGCTGGGCGCTACGCAGTTTCCAGTAGCGCCAGCGGCTCTGGCTGCTCATTGAAGCGGGCATTTGCTGGGTCAGCGAACGTGCGGTCTCCCAGTTGCGGGTGCGCAACGCCAGGCGAATACGCCATTCGCTAACCTCGTCGTCCTTCATCAGCGGATCGTTTGCTGCCATGAAGGCGAGGGCGGCAGGCTCTACCTTGCGCGCTTGACGCACGCCTATGTCGCGGGTGATCGCCAAACGATCTTCTTCGCTGTAAGGCAAGTCTTGGTATAGAGGCCAGATTGCCAGGGCAGCGCTGCTGTCGTCGCGACCCAGGCGGCGTAGCGATACGGTGGCGATGTCGGTGAGCTTGTCTGCCGGCTGATTAGCATTGACGCGGTAGTTCGCAGTTTGGCGCAGCAACGTGGGTTTGGTGGCGGTATCGACAAAGCGCTCAGCCAGCGCGGTTTGGCTGGGCATCAGCTTGGTTAGGTAGCGCGCTAGCCCGTCTTGACGATAGAGCAGGGCAAGACGAATGCGCTGCCAGACGATGTCTTCACTGAGGCCGCCGGCCTGTTGCCAGCGCTCGAACAAGGGGTCGCACGCATTGGGCTGTGAGCGACCTACAGTCCACAGTTCCTGTGCCTGCTGCATTGCCCCGGCGCGATCACCGTTGTGCCACTGGTACATAACCGCCTGGCAATCTAACGCGGCGCTTTTGTCCGCTGCCGTGTAATTTTGCTCGAACGCGGACCATTTTCCTTGGTGAGCCAAGCGCGCAAGCCAACGTGCTTTCAGGCGATTAGCGAAGGGCAGGTCGCCGTAGGTGCGCATAAAGACGCTGATTTGCTCGTCCGAGGCAGTCGCAAAGCTATGATTGAGATCAGCCAGCACCAGGTAACCGTACAGCGGATAGTCACGCAAACCGGACTCAAGTTGTCGGTACCGGCTGGTATCGCCTTTTTCTATGGCGGCTAAAGCCTGATCGTACAGCAGTCGCTGCGTCTCCAGTTTGCCGGCCTGAGCAAAAAAACTGATAAATAACAGGCTAGTAGCCAGAAGGCAGTGCAGTACAGCGGAACGGAAACGGGCGGTGCGGTGCATAGTGATCCTGCCGGGAAGGCAACAAATGGCCGAGTGAATGTCAGGTGCGCGCAGACGGGCGTTGCGGACGACGAACCTGTGCTCACAGCTTAGCTTTTTGCCCCGCGCTGAAAAAGGGGCGTCTGCGAATTAATGGGCATTTGTTACAGAGCGACGCCGCTACAGGTAGAATGCGCGTCTGATTCAATCACAGGTGTGCTATGGCTCTTCTTTCTTTTACCGATGTTTCGCTGGCCTTCGGCCTCAATCCGCTGCTCGACAAGGTCAGCTTTCAGCTCGACCGAGGTGAACGGGTGTGCCTGATTGGCCGCAATGGTACAGGCAAATCGAGCCTGTTCCGGCTGATCGATGGCGATCAACCGGCTGATGAAGGTGAGATATGGAAAGCGCCTGGCCTGAAGATCGGTCAGTTACCGCAGGAGCTACCCAAGGCTGACGATAAAACAGTCTACGACGTGGTCGCCGCTGGCCTGGAAGGGGTAGGCGAGTTGCTGGCCGAGTATCATCACTTGATTACCGGTGAGATGGGCGACGCTGAGCTGGCGCGACTGGAGAAAGTGCAAGAGCGGCTGGAAGCAAAGGACGGCTGGCGTCTGGATCAGTTGGTTGAAACCACATTGACGCGTCTCGGTCTGCCCGCAGACAAGCAGATGTCAGAGTTGTCGGGTGGCTGGCGTCGCCGGGTATTGTTGGCGCAAGCGCTGGTGGCCGAGCCGGACGTGCTGCTGCTGGATGAGCCAACCAACCACTTGGACATTCATACCATTGCCTGGCTGGAACAAGTGCTGCTGGACTTCCGCGGCGCTGTGCTTTTCATCACTCACGACCGTCAATTCTTGCAGGCGCTGGCTACACGGATTATGGAGTTGGACCGTGGTCAATTGATCGACTGGGTGGGTAACTACCACAGCTTCCTTGAGCATAAAGAGCAGCAGCTGGCAGCAGAAGCGACAGCCAACGCCTTGTTTGATAAGAAGCTGGCTCAGGAAGAAGTGTGGATTCGGCAGGGTATCAAAGCTCGACGTACCCGTAACGAGGGCCGGGTACGAGCGCTCAAGGCGATGCGTGATGATCGTGCGCAACGCATCGAGCGTCAGGGCAAAGCCAGCTTCCAGCTGGAAACGGCTGACTCGTCTGGTAAGCGGGTTATCGAAGTCGAGCACATTAACTTTGCTTGGCCCGGCCGCACGCCGTTGGTACGCGACCTGTCTTTCAATGTCATTCGTGGTGATCGCATTGGCCTGATCGGCAATAACGGGTGCGGTAAGAGTACGTTGCTCAAGCTCCTGTTGGGCAAGCTGCAGCCCGACAGCGGCAAGATTCACAGCGGCACTAAACTGGAGGTGGCTTATTTTGATCAGCTGCGTGACCAGCTTGAGCCGGAAAAGACCGTTATCGATAACATTTCCGAAGGTCGTGATTTCATCGAGATCAATGGCGATCGCCGGCATGTGATCAGCTATCTGGGGGACTTCCTGTTCTCGCCTGAGCGCGCGCGTACCCCTGTTAAAGCGTTGTCGGGTGGCGAGCGTGCGCGCTTGTTGCTGGCGCGACTGTTCAGCAAGCCTGCCAACATGCTGGTGTTGGATGAGCCGACCAACGACCTGGATGTGGAGACGCTGGAGCTATTGGAGGAAGTATTGGCTGGCTTTGACGGCACTGTACTGATCGTTAGTCACGATCGAGCCTTCCTGGATAACGTGGTTACCAGCAGCTTGGTCTTTGAGGGCAACGGCAAGGTGCGTGAGTACGTGGGTGGCTATGCCGACTGGTTGCGCCAGGGTGGGCGTATTGAGACTCTGGCAGAGTGGGGTGAGGATGCCAATTCGCAGACTGAGCCAGCGGCGGTGGAAACCCCAGCACCTGCCGAAGTTGCTGCACCTGCGCAACCCAAGGTCAAGCTGAGTTATAAGCTGCAACGCGAACTGGATGCATTGCCGGAAACCATGGAAAAACTGGAGCGAAAGTTGGAAGAGCTTCAGCAGCAGATCAGCGATCCTGCCTTTTATCAGCAGTCGCATGACGCGACCGCCAAGGTGCTCGCAGATGTCGAGCAGAAGCAGCAGGAGCTGGATGTGGCGATGGAGCGCTGGGCTGAACTAGAGGAGCTAGCGGGCGGCTAGTTCGCGTCCGCTAGCGGCAAGCTGCAAGTTAGAAGCGCTCGAATACCTTATCGCTTTTAGCTTGAGGCTTGTTGCCGAAAGAAAGCTTCAGCTCTTCTTGCCTAGGCGCACTGCAATAACGTCGCAGGGTGCGCCGTGTAACACGTCATTGGCGGTTGAGCCGAGCAGTAGTGCCAATCCGTGACGACCATGGCTGCCCACTACAATCAGATCACAGCTCTGTTCTTCGGCAACGCGATGAATTTCTTGGCGTGGATGGCCGAAGGAAATCTGTAAGCGGTCATCCGGTAAGCCGTAATCGGCGGCGAACAGCTGCATACGCTCCTTGGCTTGCTCGAATTGCTGTTGTTGCAGCATCGACAGATCCATTGGTACGTCTCCGCCGTAGGCCATGGCAAGCGGCTCAACCACATGCAGTAACGACAGCTTAGCGTCCAGCGCCTTGGCCAGCTTCATGGCGTGGTCGGCAACGGCGCGGCATTCTTCGATCAAATCCACTGCCACCAACACGTGTGAGTACAGCATCGGCAATTCTCCTTTTTTCCGGATACTAGCAGTCTTGGGGTCTTGGGTGCAGCCTGTTTTGTCGTCTTAACTATTGTTGAGCATGAAGACGTTGCAAAACAAAGTATATGGCTCTGTTTTGCTGTTTTGCTGTTTTGGTGACTGACTTGCTGTGGGCTTCGGGCCTGCTACATTATGTGTTTTAAGTGTTCTGGTAGGTATTTTTGCCGCTTCTTGATGCGGTCTTATGAATGTCACTCAAATCGTTGTTATTGAATAAAAAAACAATCTTTAACCGAGGTTTTGCTGATGTGTTTTGGCGCTGCTCAAAAGCAGGCTGATTGACAAGCGCAAGGTTTTGGAAGAAGGTGTGCGCACCCGAATCAAACGGTCGTATGAATTTTTTATTCATCGTTTCGCCGAGGATCGGGATCGTTCATGACATCAGTTGTTCGCTGGCTCAAAGCCGGTTTTGGCGACTGGTGTTTCTCATGTGCTTTCATAGCGTGGAGATCAGTTGATGATTTACGAAGGTAAAGCCATCACGGTTCAAGGTCTTGAAGACGGCATCGTCGAGCTCAGATTTGATCTGCAGGGCGAGTCGGTCAACAAGTTCAACAGCGCCACACTGTCCGAGTTACAAGCGGCAGTCGAGGCTATTCAAAATAACAGTGATGTGACGGGCGTAATCGTCACCAGCGGCAAGGACGTATTCATCGTCGGCGCCGATATCACCGAGTTCGTCAACAGCTTCAAACTGCCGGAAGAAGATCTGATTGCCGGTAGTCTCGAGGCCAACAAGATCTTCAGCGCGTTTGAAGACCTGAACGTTCCTACAGTCGCTGCTATCAATGGCATTGCGCTGGGCGGCGGTCTGGAAATGTGTCTGGCTGCGGATTTCCGTGTCATGGCTGCCAGTGCCAAGATCGGTCTGCCAGAAGTCAAGTTGGGTATCTACCCGGGCTTCGGCGGTACTGTGCGCTTGCCACGCCTGATTGGCGTTGATAACGCGATTGAATGGATCTGCGGCGGTGCTGAGCAGCGCGCCGACAACGCCCTGAAAATGGGAGCGGTCGATGCCGTTGTTGCTGACGACCAGCTGATGGCAGGCGCTTTGGATATCATCAAGCGTGCGCTGTCTGGCGAACTGGATTTCAAGGCCAAGCGTCAGCCCAAGCTGGAAAAAATCAAGCTCAACACCATCGAGCAGATGATGGCGTTCGAAACCTCCAAGGGTTTCGTTGCTGGCCAGGCTGGTCCGAATTATCCAGCCCCGGTTGAAGCCATCAAGACTATCCAGAAAGCGGCTAACCATGGCCGTGAGAAGGCGCTGGAAATTGAAGCAGCTGGTTTTGCCAAACTGGCTAAAACCACTGTGGCTGCCAGCCTGGTTGGTCTGTTCTTGAACGATCAAGCTCTGAAGCACAAAGCTAAACAGTATGATAAACAAGCTGGCGACGTGAAGCTGGGTGCCGTATTGGGCGCCGGTATCATGGGCGGTGGTATTGCGTATCAGTCTGCTGTTAAGGGCACGCCTATCCTGATGAAGGATATCCGCGAAGAGGGTATTCAGCTGGGTCTGGATGAAGCCTCCAAGCTGCTTGGCAAGCGTGTGGCCAAAGGCCGTATGAAGCCTGAGCAAATGGCTAAGGCGCTCAACGCTATTCGCCCGACCATGTCTTATGGCGACTTCAAGGAAGTCGACATCGTGGTTGAAGCTGTAGTCGAGAACCCTAAGGTCAAGCACGCTGTGCTGGCAGAGGTTGAAGGTTATGTTCGCGACGACGCGATCATCGCTTCCAACACTTCGACTATCTCCATCACCTACCTGGCGCAGGCGCTCAAGCGTCCGGAAAACTTCTGCGGCATGCATTTCTTTAACCCAGTGCACATGATGCCGCTGGTTGAGGTTATCCGTGGTGAGAAGTCCAGTGACAAGGCGATTGCTACCACCGTGGCTTACGCCAAGAAAATGGGTAAGACGCCGGTTGTAGTCAACGACTGCCCTGGCTTCCTGGTCAACCGTATTCTGTTCCCGTACTTCGGCGGTTTTGCTCGCCTGATCAACATGGGTGCCGACTTCCAGCGCGTTGACAAGATCATGGAAAAATTCGGCTGGCCAATGGGTCCTGCGTACCTGATGGACGTGGTCGGCATGGACACCGGTCATCACGGCCGCGATGTTATGGCTGAAGGCTATCCAGACCGTATGGCTGACACCACCAAGACTGCGGTCGACGTGATGTATGAAGCTAACCGTTTGGGCCAGAAGACCGGCAAGGGCTTCTACGCCTACGAGACCGATAAGAAAGGCAAGACGAAGAAGGTTGTCGATCCGCAAGCCTACGAACTGCTCAAGCCCGTTGTGTTGGAGCAGCGCGAGTTCACCGACGAACAGATTCTCGAAATCATGATGGTTCCGCTGTGTCTGGAGACTGTACGCTGCCTGGAAGACGGCATCGTTGAGTCGGCTGCCGACGCGGACATGGGTCTGATTTACGGTATTGGCTTCCCGCCCTTCCGCGGTGGCGCGCTGCGCTATATCGATACCATTGGTGTGGCTGAGTTTGTGGCCATGGCGGATAAATACGCCGAGTTCGGCGCCATGTATGCTCCAACTGAAAAGTTGCGTGAAATGGCGAAGACCGGCCAAAAATTCTTCGGTTAACCGCGGAACGTACAGAGCGAGAGTAAATCTATGAGCCTGAATCCGAGAGACGTCGTTATTGTCGACTTCGGCCGCACCCCAATGGGCCGTTCCAAGGGTGGCATGTACCGCAACGTTCGTGCCGAGACCCTGTCAGCCAACCTGATCACCGGTGTGCTGGCGCGTAATCCGAAGATCGATCCGGCAGAAGTTGAAGATGTAATCTGGGGCTGCGTAAACCAGACCCTGGAGCAGGGCTGGAACATTGCCCGCATGGCATCGCTGATGACCCCGATCCCGCACACTAGTGCAGCGCAGACCGTTAGTCGTCTGTGTGGTTCGTCCATGAGCGCGCTGCACACTGCTGCGCAGGCGATCATGACCGGTAACGGTGATGTATTCGTCGTTGGTGGTGTTGAGCACATGGGTCACGTCAGCATGATGCACGGCGTTGATCCGAACCCGGCTATGTCGCTGTATGCCGCCAAGGCATCCGGCATGATGGGTTTGACTGCTGAAATGCTGGGCAAGATGCATGGCATCACCCGCGAGCAGCAGGATGCCTTCGGTGAACGTTCACACCGTCTGGCCCACAAAGCGACCGTTGAAGGTAACTTCAAGGACGAGATCATCCCGATGGAAGGTCATGACGAAAACGGTTTCCTGAAGCTGTTCTCCACTGACGAAACCATTCGCCCGGAAACCACCTTGGAAAGCCTGGCCGCACTGCGTCCAGCGTTCAACCCCAAGGGCGGTACTGTGACTGCAGGTACTTCTTCGCAGATTACTGACGGCGCTTCCTGCATGATCGTGATGTCTGCCGAGCGCGCACAGGCCCTGGGCCTGGAGCCGCTGGCGGTTATCCGCTCTATGGCCGTGGCGGGTGTTGATCCGGCGATCATGGGCTACGGTCCAGTCCCGGCCACCAAGAAGGCCCTGAAGCGCGCTGGCATGAGCATGAGTGACGTTGATTTCGTTGAATTGAACGAAGCCTTCGCTGCTCAAGCGCTGCCGGTCCTGAAGGACCTGAAGTTGCTTGATCAGATGGAACAGAAGGTAAACCTGCACGGCGGCGCTATCGCCCTGGGTCACCCCTTCGGTTGCTCAGGCGCCCGTATCTCCGGCACCCTGCTGAATGTAATGAAGCAGAATAACGGTACCGTTGGTATCGCGACCATGTGTATTGGTCTGGGTCAGGGCATCACCACCGTCTTTGAACGCGTTTAAGACGGTAAGGGTGTAACCAGAGCCGGGGCCTTGTGCCTCGGCTTTTTTATGTGTGGTTGGCGCCAGAAAGCGCTGCGCCAGCGATGATGAAGGAGCGGTTTATGCGTCCCGGACGGTATCGGCACTATAAAGGCAAGGACTACGAGGTAATTGGTCTGGCGACCCACTCAGAGACCGAAGAAAGCTTGGTGGTTTATCGTACGCTGTATGGCAATTTCGATCTCTGGGTGCGGCCACAGGCGATGTTTCAAGAAACAGTAGAGGTTGACGGCAAAGCATATCCGCGCTTTACCTTTATCAACGAAGACGTGTAGGCTCTGGCCCCTCCGGCCGCCAGCAGACCCTTTTACGCTAGCGCCACAGGGTCTGTGGACCATTCAAATAGCTTGAGTCAGGAAAACGATTACCTATGGGAAAAGCACTGGTCATTGTGGAATCACCGGCCAAAGCCAAGACGATTAACAAATATCTTGGTAACGATTTCATTGTGAAGTCGAGCATCGGTCACATTCGCGATCTGCCCACTAGCGGTAGTGCCAAGACCGACAGCAAACCCAAGGGAGGTCGCAAAGCGGCACCCGCCAGTGAGCAGGAAAAACTGGCTAAAGCGCGCGCCCAACTGGTCAAGCGTATGGGCGTGGACCCGGACAACGGCTGGGCTGCCCAGTATGAGATCTTGCCGGGCAAAGAAAAGGTTGTCGATGAACTGCGCCGCTTGGCCAAAGATGCCGACACCGTTTATCTCGCGACGGATTTGGACCGCGAAGGGGAGGCTATTGCCTGGCACCTGCGGGAAAGTATCGGTGGTGACGAAAGCCGCTATAAGCGCGTGGTGTTCAACGAGATCACCAAGAAAGCCATTCAAGAAGCCTTTTCTAAGCCGGGTAAGCTGGACCTGAATCGAGTTAACGCGCAGCAAGCCCGTCGTTTTCTTGATCGCGTGGTTGGCTACATGGTCTCGCCTTTGTTATGGCAGAAAATTGCCCGTGGCCTGTCTGCTGGTCGAGTCCAATCGGTCGCGGTAAAGCTGATTGTTGACCGCGAGCGTGAGATTCGCGCCTTTATTCCGGAGGAATTCTGGGAAATTCACGCGCAACTGCATACGCCTAAAGCTGAAGCGGTGCGTTTTGAGGTGGTTAAGCAGGCCGGAGAGGCCTTCAGGCCAACAGAAAAGGCGCAGACAGACGCTGCGCTGGCTGTGCTCGAGAAAGCTGAGTACCGCGTTCTCAAGCGTGAAGACAAGCCAACCAGCTCACGCCCCAACGCACCTTTTATTACCTCCACACTGCAACAGGCTGCCAGTACGCGCCTGAGCTTCAGTGTGAAGAAGACCATGATGATGGCCCAGCGTCTGTATGAAGCGGGTTATATCACCTACATGCGTACCGACTCGACCAATCTTTCGTTCGATGCCGTCAGCATGGCGCGCGACTATATTGAAAAAACCTTTGGTAAGGATTACCTGCCAGAGAAGCCTAACTCTTACAGCAGTAAGGAAGGCGCGCAGGAAGCGCACGAAGCGATTCGTCCTTCCGACGTCAAACTCAAGCAGACTGATTTGAAGGGTATGGAGCGTGATGCCGAGCGCTTGTATGAGCTGATCTGGCGTCAATTCGTGGCCTGTCAGATGACGCCTGCCAAGTATTTGTCTACCAGCATTCAGGTCGGCGCTGGTGATTTCGAGTTGCGCGCCAAGGGGCGTATTCTCAAGTTTGATGGTTACACCAAAGTGATGGTGCCGCAGGGTAAGGGTGGCGAAGACGAGGTGCTCCCGGATATCAGAGTTGAAGATCTGCTGGCGTTGCAGGCGCTGGAGCCAAAGCAGCACTTCACCAAGCCGCCGTCGCGTTATGCCGAGGCCAGCTTGGTAAAGGAGTTGGAGAAGCGCGGTATTGGCCGCCCATCCACTTACGCATCGATCATTTCAACGATTCAAGAGCGTGGTTACGTTGCGCTTAATAATCGTCGTTTCTACGCCGAGAAAATGGGCGACATTGTCACCGAGCGTTTGAGCGAGAGCTTTCCTAACCTGATGGACTATAGCTTCACTGCTCGCATGGAAGAGTCGCTGGATGATGTTGCTCAAGGCGAGGTTATCTGGAAGCAGGTGCTTGACGATTTTTACGCAGACTTCAGTACCAAGCTAAAAGCGGCATCGTCTGCGGACGATGAGCGCAGTATGCGTGCCAATCAGCCCACACCCACCGATATCGCCTGTAAGGTCTGTGGTCGTCAGATGATGATTCGCACAGCGTCTACTGGCGTTTTCCTTGGCTGCTCGGGCTATGCGTTGCCGCCCAAAGAACGCTGCAAGGAAACCATTAACCTGGTGCCGGGCAACGACGTGGCGGCGGACGATGATGAAGGTGAGTCTCGCATATTACGTGCTAAGCATCGTTGCCCAATTTGCAGTACGGCAATGGATAGCTACCTGGTCGATGAAAAGCGCAAGCTGCATGTGTGCGGTAATAACCCTGACTGCAGTGGCTTTGAAATAGAAGCCGGGCAATTCAAGATCAAGGGCTACGACGGACCCATCATTGAGTGCGATAAATGCGGTAATGAGATGCAGCTGAAGACGGGTCGTTTCGGCAAGTATTTCGGTTGCACCAATAGCGAGTGCAAAAATACTCGCAAACTACTGAAAAGTGGTGAAGCTGCGCCGCCAAAGATGGACCCAGTGCCGATGCCTGAGCTGAAGTGCGAAAAGGTCGATGACGTCTATATTTTGCGTGATGGTGCGTCCGGGTTGTTCCTGGCCGCCAGCTTGTTCCCAAAAAACCGGGAAACGCGGGCGCCTCTGGTCAAGGAGCTGTTGCCGCACAAGAAAGAAATTGACCCCAAGTACCACTTCCTTATGGATGCTCCGGTAGCTGATCCGGACGGCAATCCGACAGTGGTTCGTTATAGTCGCAAGACCAAAGAGCAGTACGTGCAAAGTGAACTTGAAGGCAAGCCTACCGGCTGGCGTGCCTTTCACGATGGCAAAGCCTGGTCGGTGGATGATGGCCGCAAGAAAGCCAAGCGCTGAGGTGGTTCTGCATGGCTAACGAAGTTTATACCCGAACTAACCAAGCCTTGTTCTTCGCGCGTAAAGCACTTGATTCCTGGGCTCAGGCCCAAGCGTCCGATGCTGTGGATGCGATGAGTCAGGTGCAATACCATCAAGAGCACGCCATGTTTCATCTGTATCGGGGCGTGCTTGCGGTAGTACACGAGGTTGCGGATCTGTATCGCTGGCCGCTAGTCGATTTGCGCCAGGTCGAAGCAGCTTTAACGCCTGCCGTAGTAGCTCGCTTTCCCGGACCTGAGTTAGCGGAGCTGACGGAGTTGGCCGACAACCGCGACACTTGGTTGGCCAAGCTATTGGCAGCCTGGCAGCAGTTGCAGGCACCGCCTGCCCCTGTAGCTGCGGCATCTGCGAGCAGCTTGATCGCCAGCAGTGCAATTAAGTCCGGTCAGTGGACGTTGGATGATGCGCAGGAAGCTTGGTCAGCGCTTTCTGAGCGAGTCCGCAGCTATCGCGAAGGTATGTTGGAGTGGTAGCGGGGCTGCGGCGGCAGGTGCGTTGTGATACACTGCGCGCCTGCACTAGAGGAGACCAGATGAGATGCCTTCACCCTTTCTTGAGATCGTAGAGCTGTCCAACGGCAAAGTGGCTTTGCGCCGCTCAGACGAAGAGGGCGAGCCTTTGCTGGTTATCGAGTTTTCGGTAGATGCCAAAGACTATTTGCAAGGCAACTACATTGAAGTGGCCAAGGCCATGATCAGTGCAGGTATGCAAGCGGCTGGTCAGTTGGAAGAAGACGAGGACGAAGATGAGCACATTCCCGAGGATCGTGTTCTTCACTAAGCGATAAGAGCTTTGCAGCGCTATACCGTGTTGATGAATGTGGTAAAGCCAAGAAAAACTGGCTAGCAACGAATTAGAAAAAAAGGCCGCAGGTGTTACCTGCGGCCTTTTTTGCTTTCTGCTTTCTGCTTTCTGCTCAGGCAGCTTGCAAGCGGATGTTGAGACTGCGGCAGAGCCCGGCTTGTGCCGCGCGTTCAAGGCGTGGCTTGCTGCTGCTATCGGGGCACAACCAGCTGACGACGGTATGGCTACCGCCGAGCTTAAGTAGGTCGCAGCACAGTGTGGTCGGGTCCATGCCGGGTTTGGAACGAACTATCATGATGCGCGCCGCGTCCAGGTCGGCATTGCGTAACCATTGATTGCTCAGGCTGGCTGGCGGATCAATCAGGGTAAGCCAGCGAGGAGCAGCGCTATTGCTCAGGTCGCGCAGTACGGGAGCAAGCCATTGTAAACATTGACGTGCAGCGCCTTGTAAGCTGATTTCGCTATAGCCGTATTCCTGTTCCTCCTGCGAGGGCAGTGGCGTTTGCTGCTTGGCACGTGGGCGAGCAAATTGGCTGTGTTCCATACGCGATGCCATCAAGGCGTTATGAAACAGGTCAGCTTGGGTCAGCGTCTGTTGATCAAGGCGGGCGTACTGCATTCTCAGCTCCTCAGCGGCGGATTACACCGACGCTCAAACCTTCAATGGTAAGTTCCTGTTCTGCCAGATTGATTTCAATCGGCTGAAATTCGGGGTTCTCTGCAATCAAGGACACTTTGCGGCCTTGCTTCTGGAAGCGTTTGACGGTTACTTCATCGCCGATGCGCGCTACCACTACCTGGCCATTGCGTGCCTCGCTGGTCCGGTGAACGGCCAGCAGGTCTCCATCCATGATGCCAATGCCCTTCATGCTTTCGCCCTGTACGCGCAGCAAATAATCGGCGCGAGGATGGAAGAAGCTAGGATCGATGTGGCAATGGTCTTCGATATTTTCCAGAGCCAGCAGGGGAGCACCAGCGGCAACTCGGCCGATCACGGGCAAGCGGTCGTCACTGGCCTCGGTCTCGGATTCCGGCAAGCGAATACCGCGAGACGCGCCAGGGATCATCTCAATTGCACCCTTGCGGGCCAAAGCGCGTAAATGGTCTTCAGCGGCGTTGGGTGATTTGAAGCCCAGGGTTTTAGCGATGTCTACGCGGGTAGGTGGGTAGCCATTGCCATCCATGTATTCCTTGATGAAGGCCAGTACCTGCTGTTGTCGTGCGGTAAGCTTCTGCATGGAGTTGAGCCTGTTTTTTTATCCAGTAGCTGTGATTATATACAGTTGTTCTGCTTGGGCAAGCGCTGATTTTGTAAACACGCTGTCGCGCTTGGCGCGGGGAATAATTAGTGCGACAGTTCAGTAGCTTTATACAGGGTTGACAGTTGATTTGTTTTAAACGTATGTTTGAAACAAATGTTTGTACCTTGGGAGCCCCGCATGGCGCAGTCTGATACCGTTAAACGCATATTGGATGCAGCAGAGCAGCTGTTTGCAGAAAAAGGCTTTGCTGAAACTTCACTGCGCTTGATCACCAGTAAAGCCGGTGTGAACCTGGCGGCAGTGAATTATCACTTCGGTTCAAAAAAATCGCTGATTCAAGCTGTCTTCGTGCGTTTTCTCGATCCTTTCGTTAGCAGCCTCGAGCGCGAGTTGGACCAGCATGAGCAGCGCGGAGACCTGCGCCAGCTGAGCTTGGAAGGTTTGCTTGAGATGCTGGTCGATCAGGCCCTGACGGTTAAGCCGCGTAGTGGTAATGATCTTTCTACCTTTATGCGCTTACTGGGCTTGGCATTTAGTCAGAGTCAGGGGCATCTGCGTAAGTACCTCGCCGAAGTGTATGGCAAGGTGTTTCAGCGCTACATGGCGCTGGTGGTTAGCGCCGTACCGAGCATCCCGCCAGCGGAGTTGTTTTGGCGAGTGCATTTCATGTTGGGTAGTGCAGCCTTTACCATGTCCAGCATGAAAGCGTTGCGCGCCATTGCTGAGGCTGAGTTCGCGGAACATCGCGCGGTTGATGAAGTGCTACGCCTGATGGTGCCATTTCTTGCGGCTGGCATGCGTGCCGATAGCCTGCCGGTTAAGCCGGTCGCGGCAGCAGCTGCCGAAGTAGCCTCATCTTAGCGGCGCCTAGCGCTGGCATAGTTTAGCTTCCTCGCCCTTACCTATACGTGGCTGATCCGTTATCGTATGCGTTGGTAACGGAGACGACCATGCAGTTGGATCATATTCACATATCTATTGCAGCGCAGCAGCTCACCGGGTTTTGCGGCGGGAGTGTTGTGTGTCGCTTTCCTATTTCAACAGCACTGAACGGTCTGGGCGAGCGCTCGGGTTCTGGTTGCACGCCGCGCGGTGAGCACCGCGTGCGTGCGCGTATTGGTGATGGGCAACCTTTGGGCTCGGTATATATTGGCCGGCGCCCGACGGGTGAGGTATGGACGCCCTCGCTGGCTGCAACCCACCCAGAGCGCGATTGGATACTGACTCGCATTCTATGGCTGTGTGGCAATTCGCCGGGCTTTAATCGCGGCGGACAGGTTGACTCACAGCGTCGCTACATTTATCTGCACGGCACTGGCGATGACCAGCCGATGGGCGAACCTTTGTCCCACGGCTGCATTCGCCTGCGCAATGCAGACATACTGGAACTGTTCGATAGTACGCCGGTCGGTTGTACTGTTCAGATAGACGCCGCCTAAACAGGCGCTGCGTGTCCTTTTGTCAGGAGATAGTTGCTTGAAACAAGGTTCGTTGATGCTGGATCTACCCGGCCTATGGCTGGAGTCCGAAGATCGGCAGCTGCTGCGCCAGCCCGAAGTGGGTGGCATGATTCTGTTCGCTCGTAATACGGAGTCCCCCGCACAAGTGCGTGAATTAGTGACCTCCATTCGAGCTATTCGCCCCGATATGCTGATTGCTATCGACCAAGAGGGAGGGCGTGTGCAGCGCCTGCGCCGAGGGGTGCATCGTTTGCCCGCGTTGGCAGATATCGCAAAAAAGGGCGGTGATCAGGCTGCGGCCGCTGCGCGTGCCGCAGCTTGGTTGATGGCGACTGAGATGTTGGCCTGCGGTATTGATATCAGTTTTGCGCCGGTATTGGATTTGGAGCATGGACGCAGCAAAGTCATTGGCAACCGTTCTCTGGGTGCCAATCCGGAGCAAGTCAGTTTTCTCGCCAGCGCTTATATCGACGGTCTGAATCAGGCGGGTATGGCGGCTACCGGAAAACACTTTCCCGGCCACGGCTGGGCTGAAGCGGACTCGCATTTTGCGCTCCCGGTAGACGAGCGCAGCGAAGCGCAGATTCGTGAGCTCGATCTCAAGCCCTTTGCGCTGCTCGCCAACCAGTTGGGGGGCATCATGCCGGCGCACGTGGTGTATTCGCAGGTTGATTCATTACCGGCCGGGTTTTCCCGTTACTGGCTGCAGACTATTCTGCGCGAGGAGCTGGGCTTCACCGGCGTCATATTCAGCGATGACCTGACTATGGCCGGTGCGCATGCCGTAGGGGGTATTCCTGAGCGTATTGACGCTGCCGTCGCCGCCGGCTGCGACATGCTGTTAATTTGCAATGATCGAGCCGCTGCAGAAGAGGGCCTTGTGCATGCGCAGCAGGTGGGTCTGCAGGCGCCGGCTAACATAGCGCGCATGCTGGCGCGGCGCACGGTATCTATCGATTACAAAGCAAGCTCTGATTGGGGCGTGCATTACTCATTACTCAGAGAGTTGGGCCTGGTTTGATTGAAACGATTGATGAACTGACAGCAAAACTGAATTTGGATCAAATGCCCATTATTGGCGAGGCTTGGATATATCAAGTTTTCGCGGTAGTGATGTCGGCTCTGGTTGCGGCCTATGTGGTCAAGCGCGTGCTAGACCATCTGGAGCGCCGGGCCGAGCGGACCAACAACATGTGGGACGACGCTCTGGTGTATGCCGCGCGGCGTCCTGCCTGGGTCCTGATCTGGTCAATGGGGCTCATGTGGGCGGCGAGAATTACCGCTAACCAAATGGATGAAGGGCTGGCTGACGTATTGGATCAGGTCCAGCGCATTCTGCTCATAGCCTTGTTGTGCTGGTTTATTTTGCGTTTGATGAAAGAGATCGAGCAGCGCCTGGTTGATCCACGCTACCGCGCAAAGCCAGTGGACCAGACCACCGTGAGCGCTATCGGCAAATTGCTGCGTGCCTCGGTGATCATTACGGCCGCCCTGGTTGTGCTGCAGTCGCTTGGTTACAGTGTTTCCGGGGTATTGGCGTTTGGTGGTATTGGCGGTATCGCGGTTGGCTTTGCGGCCAAGGATCTATTGGCCAACTTCTTTGGCGGCTTAATGGTTTATCTGGATCGCCCCTTTGCGGTTGGCGACTGGGTGCGCTCCCCTGATCGTGACATTGAAGGCACGGTAGAGCACATTGGCTGGCGGCTAACGCGTATCCGTACCTTTGATAAACGGCCAATCTATGTGCCGAACGCGATATTCAACAATATTGTGGTACAGAACCCGTCCCGCATGAGTCATAGACGTATCTATGAGCACTTGGGCATTCGCTATTCCGATATCGGGCACATGGAACCGATAGTGCACAAAGTGCGTGAGATGCTAAAAGCGCATGACGATATTGATCAGAATCAGACGCTAATGGTGTTCTTTGATCGCTGCGCACCGTCCTCAGTCGACTTCTTCATATACTGCTTTACCACGCCGGTTTGGGCGGAATACCATCGGGTAAAGGAAGATATATTGTTGAAAGTATTGGCAATCATTGAAGATCACGAAGCACAGGTTGCCTTCCCTACCTCAACTTTGCACCTGCCAGACCCTTTGGCGTTGCGCGGCGAGTTTCAATCTGCTGAAAGTGGTAAACAGGTCGCCAACGAGTCACATGAAAGGAGTAATGCATGAGTACTTGGGGCGTGATCGGAGGGACCGGGCTGACCGAACTGGAAGGTGTCGAGCTGCTGGGTGAAGATTGGGCGGAAACTCCATTCGGTAAACCCTCAGCGCCGCTGGTGCATGGCCGTCTGGGTGATCAGCAGGTGGTGTTTCTGGCGCGCCATGGCAAGCCGCATCGCATTCCGCCGCATAAAGTTAATTATCGAGCCAATCTCTGGGCGCTACAGGCGGCTGGAGTTGAGCAGATAATCGCAGTGAATGCGGTGGGCGGTATTCATCCGCAGCTAACTTCCGGCACCTTCTGCGTGCCAGATCAGATCATCGATTACACCTGGGGCAGGGCGCCTAGTTTCTTTGAGGATGATCTCGATCATGTAGTCCACGTTGACTTCTCTTGGCCCTATGATCGAGTGTTGTGCGAACGGCTGGTGGCGATTTTACGCGAGCGCGGTCTTGCGCATTTACCGAGCGGGGTTTACGCCGCCACTCAAGGTCCGCGTCTCGAATCGGCTGCAGAAATTGTGCGCTTGGAGCGTGATGGCGCTGATCTGGTCGGTATGACTGGCATGCCGGAGGCTGCATTAGCGCGCGAACTTGAGTTGCCTTACGCCTGTCTCGCGTTGGTGGTTAACCCGGCAGCGGGGAAATCGACTGAGGTGATCACCATGCAGGCGATTGAGGTGGTGATTGAGCAGGGCATGCAGCAGGTCAAACAGGTGCTTTCTGCGCTTATAGCTGAGTGACATTGTGGCGGCCAGCACGATTGCCGTGCTGGCCGCCACTACCGGCAGTTCAGCGGCTGACGCGTACCAACATCCCGAGACTCTGGTGATCCAGGTAATGGGTTTCGTTCAAACGCAGGGCGCGCCGTTGATGCAGGTTCTCCGACACTATTGATGCGCCACTCATCTGCACTTCGCTGGCGGCGCGGTTACGCCAGAACGACACGGCGATCTCCATCAGTTTATCTTGGCTCAGGTTGACCAGGCCTTGTACGGGGAAAATGCCGTTATCGGCTTGTCCCTTGCTCAGGGCTACGTCCAAATTGTTATCCAGCGGCTGTGACCAGGCTTGATGCAGATAGATCTGGTAACCCTTTTGCTCAAGCTTGCGCGCATCCTGGTCCAGCTGGAAGCGGGTTGGATCAATGGCGCGCACGTCGCTGCGTGTAGTCTCATCAAGCTTGATGGCGTTGTTGGCCCAATCCAGATCGGGTGGTGTGCCGGCTACAATAGGCGCTGATGGCTGACCAAAAAATACCACTTCTACCAAATACTCATCGGCTGACTGCGCTAGTGCCAGAGTGCTTGCGAGTGAGGCCAGCAGTACCAGGCCGAGCTTTTTGCACAAATGCTTCATGGGCGTTTTCCTTTGCCTTTTACGGGAGTGTCCTGTGGCGCTTGCGCCAGTCGGTCGAGTAATGCTTCTACAGTATTGAGGCGCAGTTCTACGCCGCCCATGGGGGCATTGAAGCGGAATATCGTAGCGCCTTCAAGGCGATAACGTTGGGGATTATCCTGAATCATGCGCACCAATACCATGGGGTCGATATTGGTTTGTGCGCCGAACTCAAAGCGCCCGTGCTCTGCGCCGACATCTATCTTGGTAATGCCCAGCGGTTCGCAGCGCAATTTGAGGGCCGTGACACGGAACAATGTCTTGACCTGTTCCGGCAGCAGGCCGAAGCGATCGATCATTTCAACCTGCAAGTCTTTCAACGTTTCATCGTCATTGGCGTTGGCTATACGCTTGTACAGGATCAGTCGGGCGTGCACATCCGGTAAGTAATCGTCAGGGATCAGCGCAGCTAGCCGCAGGTTAATCTCAGGACCACCACCCAATGGTTGATCAAGGTCAGGCTGCTTGCCTTGCTTGATGGCTTTTACTGCGCGTTCGAGCATTTCCATATACAGCGTGAAACCAACGGCTTGAATCTGCCCGCTTTGCCCATCGCCCAGCAGCTCGCCGGCGCCGCGAATCTCGAGATCGTGGGTCGCCAGTGTGAAACCAGCGCCAAGATCTTGTGCGGCTGCAATAGCTTCCAGGCGCTTCTCGGCGTCTCGAGTCACTTTCTTGCCGTCGGGTGTCAGCAGGTAAGCGTAAGCCTGATGGTGGCTACGTCCAACGCGGCCGCGTAGCTGGTGCAGTTGGGCCAGCCCGAATTTATCCGCGCGCTCGATGATGATGGTATTGGCGCTAGGCACGTCGATACCAGTTTCAATGATGGTGGTGGTAACCAGAATATTGAAGCGACGGTGATAAAAGTCACGCATCACCTGTTCTAGCGCCCGTTCCGGCATCTGACCATGACTGACGGCGATACGGGCTTCAGGGACCAGCTCCGCCAGGTCGGCGGCGCACTTCTCTATGGTCTGTACTTCATTGTGCAGATAGTAAACCTGACCGCCACGTAGCAGCTCGCGCAGTATCGCCTCTTTGAGCACCGGCTTCTGCTGGGTCATGACAAACGTCTTGACCGACAGGCGGCGTGCCGGCGGAGTGGCGATGATCGATAAATCCCGCATGCCGGAGAAGGACATGTTCAAGGTGCGCGGGATCGGCGTCGCGGTGAGCGTCAATATATCCACTTCGCTGCGCAGGGTTTTCAGCTGTTCTTTCTGGCGCACGCCAAAGCGGTGCTCTTCATCGATGACCACCAAGCCCAAGTCGCGAAATTTGACGTCTTGCTGCAGCAGCTTGTGGGTGCCGATCATGATATCCACCTTGCCTTCGGCCAGCTCGCCAACCGCGGCTTTGATTTCCTTGGTGGAGTTAAAACGCGACATGACCTCGACTTTGACCGGCCAGTTGGCAAAGCGATCCTTGAAGCTGTTGTAGTGCTGCTGCGCCAATAGGGTAGTGGGAACCAGAACAGCAACTTGTTTACCGCTGTGCACGGCGAGGAATGCTGCCCGCATGGCAACTTCGGTTTTGCCGAAGCCAACGTCACCGCACACCAGTCGGTCCATTGGCTGTGGGTTAGTCATATCCTGCAGCACTGCATCAATGGCCGCTTCCTGGTCGGCCGTTTCTTCGAACGGGAAGTCGTCCGCAAAGCTCTGATAATCACGCTCTGGTGCGCTGAACGTGAAACCTTCGCGGGCGGCGCGCCGGGCGTACACGTCGAGCAGTTCGGCGGCGACGTCTCGAACTTTTTCAGCGGCCTTGCGTTTGGCCTTTTGCCACTGCTCCGAGCCCAAACGGTGCAAGGGTGCGTTTTCATCCTCGGAGCCGGAGTAGCGAGCGATCAGATGTAGATTGGCTACGGGTACGTAAAGCTTGGCTTCCTCGGCGTAGGCCAGTACCAAAAACTCCGTTTCCTGATCTTCGACAGTCAGGTTGGTTAAGCCCAGATAGCGGCCGACACCATGGTCAATGTGCACAACCGGTGCACCTTCGCGGAGTTCGGTGAGATTACGGATAATGGCGTCGCCCATATCCGTGGCTTTGCCGCGGCGGCGGCGTTGCATAACGCGCTGCCCGAACAGCTGGCTTTCGGCGATGACGGCAACGGCTGGAGAACGGGTCAGCAATCCCTGGTCCAACGGTGCTATCGCCAAGGCCAGCGGATGGTTTGAGGTGACAAAGTCGAGCCAGCTGTCGACTTGTTGTGGGCGCTGATCAATGCGCGCCAATAACTCGATCAAGGCCTCGCGTCGGCCGGCGGTTTCGGCGACGAACAGCGTGCGTCCTTTATGCGATTGCAAAAAGCCCTGCAACGCCTGCAAAGGATTGTCGAGCTTGTTGTCGATGGGCAGCTCGGGCGGTGGCAGGCAGCCGAGGTCTTCAGCTTGTCCGCTGTCGGGTAGCTCTGTCTGATGGCAAATTGTGCGCGCAAAGCTCTTGATACGGGCAAAGCATTCTTCTACTGGTAAAAATAACTCACCAGGCGGTAGCAGCGGGCGGGTCGGATCTACGCCTTGCTCAGTATGTCGGCTGCGCACGTCGAGCCAGAAATGTTCCGCGCTGGCTTCGATGCCTGGCAGGGTGAACACACGCGTATTTTCGGGTAAATAATCGAACAGGCTACCCAACTCATCGAAGAACAACGGCAGATAATATTCGATGCCGGGCGGCACCAATCCTTCGGTGAGATCCATATATAAAGGACAGCGCCGATGATCCACTTCGAAGCGTTCACGATAGCGGGCGCGAAAGCCGGTGAGTGCGGATTTGTCGAGCGGGAACTCTTTGGCGGGCAGCAGGTGAATGCGTTCTACCTTGTCGATTGAACGTTGGCTTTCCGGATCGAAGGTACGTAGGGTTTCGATTTCTTCGTCAAACAGATCAATGCGATAGGGTAGTTTGCTGCCCATCGGGAAAAGGTCTAATAGTGCGCCGCGCACGGCGTAGTCGCCATGCTCATATACAGTGTCGACGTAGCGGTAGCCGGCAGAGTCCAGATCTAGTCGCATCCGCTCAATATCCAGCCGTTGGCCCAGCTCCAGCATGAGTACCGAGCCGCCAAGAAAGCTGCGTGGTGGTAGGCGATGCAACAACGTGGTCATTGGCACGACCAAGATGCCCTGGCTGACCTGCGGTAGCTGAAATAGGGTTCGCAGGCGTTGCGAGACTATGTCTTGGTGTGGCGAAAAGCGATCATAGGGCAGGGTTTCCCAATCGGGGAAGCTGAGGACCGGCAGCTCAGGCGAAAAGAAGCGCAGCTCCTGCTCCAGGCTGTCGCCAGCTGAAGTGTCAGTGGTAATGACCAGGCTGAGCCCTTGATGCTGAGACGCTGCCTCGGCGATCGCCAGTGCGCGTGCGGCACCGTGCAATCCAGCCCAGTGCATCTTCGCTCCAGGGGCTTTGGCGAGCGGGGGTGACAACAGGGTGGTTTCAACAGGCATGCAATAAGCTCATGTAGTCATGTTTTCGGCGCAGAGTTGAGTATGTCCGTCGCCGTTTCAGAGGGGGCTAAGTGTAACGCCGTCAGCCCGGCTGTGCTCATTCTCTGGTTGATTTTGGGCTGATGATTGCCTCAAGAGGCCGTGGACAGCATAATATGCGCCCTTTAGTTATCAAGCCGTGGAAGGTAAAGCCGTGACTCAAGCCCAATTCGAGCAGTGTCTGGAAAGCTGGACGGATCGTGAAGCGACCGCCGAAGCCATGATTCCTCTAATCGGTCGTCTGTACCGTGAGCATAACGTGGTGACGTCCATTTATGGGCGTGGCCTGGTCAATCGCTCGGTTATCAGCTTGTTGAAGTCGCACCGTTTTGCTCGCCAGATTGACGATACCGAACTCTCTGTACACGACACTTTCCCGGTGATCAAAGCGTTATTGGATCTGGAGCTGGGGCCTGCGTCCATCGACCTTGCTCGGCTGGTTCAAAAGTTCCGTGAAAGCGGCAACGATGATCTGGATGCCTTTCTGCGCGATGAGCTGAGCAGCGTTATCGGCCACACTGGCGAGCGCCGTCAGGGTCGTGACGTGGTGCTGTATGGTTTCGGTCGCATCGGCCGTCTGTTGGCTCGCATTCTGATTGAGAAAGCGGGTGCCGGCGATGGTTTACGTCTGCGCGCCATTGTTGTGCGCAAGGGCGCTCCCAATGACCTGGCCAAACGTGCCAGCTTGCTGCGTCGTGATTCGGTACATGGGTCCTTCCAGGGCACCATCACTATCGACGAAGAGAACAATACGCTGACGGCCAACGGCAATCAGATTCAGGTTATCTACGCTAGCGATCCGGCCAGCATCGATTACACCAGCTACGGCATCGAAAATGCGCTGATCGTAGACAATACCGGCGTATGGCGTGATGAGGCAGGCCTGTCTCAGCATTTGCAATGCAAAGGCGCTAGCCAGGTTGTGCTAACTGCACCGGGTAAAGGCGACCTGAAGAACATCGTGCACGGCATCAACCATGCATCGATTACACCTGAAGACAAGATTGTCTCCGCTGCATCTTGTACTACCAATGCTATTGTGCCGGTACTCAAGGCCATCAATGACAAGTACGGCATCGTCAATGGTCATGTTGAAACCGTGCATTCTTACACCAACGACCAAAACCTGATCGACAATTTCCACAAAGGTGATCGTCGTGGTCGTAGCGCCGCATTGAACATGGTTATCACCGAAACCGGTGCAGCCAAGGCGGTTGCCAAGGCGCTGCCAGAGCTGGAAGGCAAGCTGAGCGGCAACGCAATTCGCGTTCCTACGCCGAACGTGTCGATGGCGATTCTTAATCTGAACCTGGAAAAGTCAACTGATCGCGACGAAGTGAATGAGTATCTGCGTCACATGGCGCTGCACTCCGACCTGCACAAGCAGATCGACTTCACTAACTCGGTAGAGGTGGTGTCGTCCGACTTCGTTGGTTCGCGTCACGCGGGCGTAGTGGATGCAGAGGCAACTATCTGCAACGATAACCGCGTCATTCTCTATGTGTGGTACGACAACGAGTTCGGCTACAGCTGCCAGGTAGTGCGGATTCTGGAAGACATGGCTCACGTCAATCCGCCGGCATTCCCGGCCTGATCGATGGGTTAATGCAAAAAAGGCGCTTAGGCGCCTTTTTTGTTGTCTGCTGTTTGAGTGATCTTAGTTCAGCAGGGCGCTGCGTAACTCAGCGGATAAGCCATCAGGGCGCAGCCAGATGCCGAGGTAAGCATCGGCCAATTGCCGGTCGTTGGATTCAAAAGTGATTTGCCCATTGTGGCGCAACACTAGATGCTGGTCGCTGGTGCGGGTCAGGCTGTAGCGATCGCCGCTACCAATATCGCTGAAGCTGGCATGCAACTGATCCACGCTAGGCTTTAGAGTAGCCAGCGTTGTGGTGTCATATTGCCGCTCTAGTGCAGTCCAGGCGGCCTTGATGACATCTTGACGCTTGATCGAGCGATAGTAATAGAGTTCAAGCCGCAATGCGGAGTTGCTGGCCAGCAATTGCTCGAGCTTTGCGTCGGCTGGAGCATAAAGAGCAGCGCTGTAGACATCGACGAAAAGGTATTCAAGCAGGTGAGTGTTGCGCAGTGGCAACACTTGGTTACTGTTTTCCGTTGTCACGCTGGAAGCGAAGCCGGCCTGGTTTATGCGTTCGTTGCTGGCGAGCGCCGTTGTGCACAGCAGCAGGCCGGCAAGTAGCAGGTAATGTGGTCGCATGGTTGTCTCCGTTTTAACGATGCAGTGTTTCAGTCTATGACAAGCCCAGAGTAGATGCGGGATGCAAGGTCATAGATTTCATCAATGTAGGTTATTTAAAACCCGAAAAAGCCAAGGGTCGAGTAGTAATGGTGGGGCAGGAACTTTATACTTAGCGGGATTTTTGATGGGGGTTTGTGGCTGTCTCGCCCTGATTCCGTGTCTGTTGCCAAGAGCCATTCCGCAGAGCTTGTTGTGCTTCGCACCGGCAGTCCGCCCTTAAAGATTCCAAACTAGTGATTAGGCTATTCGTATGATAAAAATCAAACGGGGCTTGGATCTGCCAATCACCGGCTCACCCGAGCAGCGTATCGATGACGCCCGTCAGGTACGCAGTGTCGCAGTAGTAGGCTTTGATTACCACGGTATGAAGCCCACTATGGAGGTACGCGAGGGAGACCGGGTCAAGCTGGGTCAGATCCTGTTCAGTGATAAAAAAACGCCTGGTGTCATTTTTACTTCGCCTGCTGCTGGTGTTGTTAGTGCCATCAATCGTGGTGAAAGACGTGTTTTGCAATCGGTGGTAATCGATATTGAGGGTGACGAAGCTGTCGCCTTTGATTCTCATGCGGTCGACCAACTGGCCTCGCTGGATCAGCAGGTAATACGTGATCAGCTGATCAGCTCAGGTTTGTGGACCGCTCTGCGTACCCGCCCCTATAGCAAGACGCCTGCTGTTGACAGCAAACCCAGCTCGATCTTCGTTACCGCGATGGATACCAATCCGTTGGCGGCCGATCCTGCCGTGATCATCCAGCAGCATGCTGCTGACTTTGAAAACGGTCTTAAGGTCCTTGCGCGCTTGGGTAAGGTTTGGTTGTGTAAGGCCGAAGGTGCCAATATTCCGGGTGAATCTGTTACCGGCGTTAGCACCGAGAGCTTTGCCGGTCCGCATCCCGCCGGTTTGGCAGGTACGCACATACACAATCTTGATCCAGTCAGCGAAACCAAGACGGTTTGGCAAATCAACTATCAGGACGTGATCGCCTTTGGTGTGCTTTTCACCCAAGGTAAAATCTGGACTGACCGTTACTTTGCACTGGCTGGACCGCAGGTAGAGAAACCGCGTCTGTTGAAATCCCGCCTAGGTGCAAACCTGGATGAGTTGACCGCAGGTGAGTTGACTCCGGACAACAATCGCGTGATTTCCGGCTCGGTATTCGGTGGTCGCATGGCGCGTGGTCCGGTCGCCTATCTTGGTCGTTTCCACTCCCAGGTATCAGTGCTGAAGGAAGGCGATGAGCGCCAACTGCTGCACTATCTGCGTGCTGGTAAGAACAAGCATTCGGTACTCAATATCTTTACTTCCAAACTGGCACCTTCTCGTCTGTTTAATTTTGATACCAGCACCAATGGCAGTCCGCGCGCCATGGTTCCGGTAGGCAATTACGAGATGGTCATGCCGCTGGACATCCTGCCTACTCAATTGTTGCGTTACCTGATCGTAGGTGACACTGAGATGGCACAGAAGCTCGGTTGCCTGGAGTTGGAAGAAGAGGATTTGGCGTTGTGCAGCTATGTTTGCGCTGGCAAATACGAATACGGCCCGATTCTGCGGGATAACCTGACTCGCATTGAAAAGGAGGGTTAAGTCATGGGTGTACGCGCATTCCTCGACAAGATAGAGCACAACTTCGAAAAAGGTGGCAAACACGAGAAGTGGTATGCCCTTTACGAAGCCGTCGATACCTTCTTTTACCGCCCCGGCAGCGTCACCAAGACGACTGCTCACGTGCGTGATGGTCTCGATCTTAAGCGCATGATGATCACCGTATGGCTCTGTACTTTTCCGGTTATTTTTTACGGTATGTACAACATCGGTTATCAGGCTAATAGCATCTATGCAGCCAATGCAGATATGCTCGCAGCGCAGGATAACTGGCGTATTGCGCTGATCTCACTGTTTGCCGGCTTTAACCCCGAGAGTCTCTGGGACAATCTGGTTCATGGCGCAGCTTACTTTTTACCCGTCTATGCGGTGACCTTCCTGGTCGGTGGTTTCTGGGAAGTGATCTTCGCCTCTGTTCGCAAGCATGAAGTCAACGAAGGTTTCTTCGTTACCTCCATTCTGTTCGCCCTGATCGTGCCGCCGAGCATTCCGCTGTGGCAGGTTGCGCTGGGTATCAGTTTTGGCGTGGTGATTGGTAAGGAAGTATTTGGCGGTACCGGTAAAAACTTCCTCAACCCGGCGTTGACCGGTCGCGCATTCCTGTTCTTCGCTTACCCTGCGCAAATGTCAGGTGACGCGGTCTGGACTGCGGTTGATGGCTTTGCTGGTGCTACTGCGCTGAGCATGGCGGCCTCCGGTGGTATCGATCAAGTGGTTGCCCAAGGCATCACCTGGTGGGATGCCTTCTACGGCAACATCCAGGGTTCTATGGGTGAGGTCTCCACGCTGGCCATCTTTATCGGCGGCGCGGTACTGCTGACGACGAAAATTGCTAACTGGCGCATTGTGGCCGGTGTGATGATCGGCATGATTGCCACCAGTCTGCTGTTTAACTCGATTGGTTCAGAGACCAACCCGATGTTTTCAGTGCCGTGGTACTGGCATATGGTAGTTGGTGGCTTCGCTTTCGGTATGATTTTCATGGCGACTGACCCCGTGTCTGCCTCTATGACCAACACCGGCAAGTGGCTGTTTGGTGCATTGATTGGCTTAATGGCGATCCTCATTCGTGTGGTCAACCCGGCCTTCCCGGAAGGCATGATGCTGGCCATCCTGTTCGCCAACCTGTTCGCCCCGCTAATTGACCACTTTGTGGTTCAGGCCAACATCAAACGGAGGCTTGCACGCAATGTCCAGTAAGAAAGAATCCGTTCTCCGCACCCTGACGGTTGCGCTTCTGGTCTGCCTGGTGTGCTCTGTAGTGGTATCTGCCGCTGCTGTAGCGCTCAAGCCAGTCCAGATTACCAACCAGTTGCAAGACAAACAGCGCAATATTCTGCAGATCGCCGGCCTATATAAAGAAGGCGTTAGTGTGCAGGAGCAGTTCAAACAGGTTACTCCGCGGCTTGTGGATCTGCGCACCGGTGAGTTCAGCGATGCGACAGATCCGCTGACCTACGACCAGCAGAAAGCGTCCAAAGTCCCGGAAACCTCACAGCGTATGGATCCAAAGGTCGATATTGCCAGTATCCGTCGTCAAGCCTACTACTCTACGGTGTATGTGGTTGAAGACGAGCAGGGCGAAATCGAAACTGTCATTCTGCCGATTCACGGTTATGGCCTGTGGTCCACACTGTACGGCTTCATGGCGCTGGAAAGCGATTTGAAAACCGTGGTGGGTTTGGGCTTCTACCAGCACGCTGAGACCCCCGGTCTAGGCGGTGAGGTGGATAATCCCAGCTGGAAGAAACAGTGGACTGGTAAGGTTGTATACGACGAGTCTGGTGACGTTGATATCAGTGTCATTAAGGGCGGCGTAGACAACAACAGTCCGAACGCAGAGCATCAGGTTGATGCATTAGCCGGTGCCACTCTGACTAGTCGGGGCGTGGAAAACCTAGTGCGTTTCTGGCTGGGTAAAGACGGCTTTGGCGAGTTCCTCGATCATCTTCGCGCAGGGGAGGCATAATCATGGCTAATGCAAGCGCCAAGCAGGTGCTCTTTGATCCTATTTTCAGCAACAATCCCATTGCGCTTCAGATCCTTGGTATCTGTTCTGCGCTAGCGGTTACCACGAGTCTGAACGTTACCCTGGTTATGTGTATTGCTTTGACCTCGGTAACGGCGCTGTCTAACTTCTTCATCTCAGTGGTACGTAATCAGATCCCCAGCTCGATCCGTATGATCGTGCAAATGGTGATTATCGCGTCATTGGTAATCGTAGTGGACCAAGTGCTCAAGGCATACGCTTACGGCATCAGCAAGCAGCTGTCGGTCTTCGTCGGTTTGATTATTACCAACTGTATTGTGATGGGCCGCGCTGAAGCCTTCGCCATGCAGAACCCGCCGCATATGAGCTTCCTGGACGGTATTGGTAACGGTCTGGGTTACAGCTTTATTCTGATCTGTGTCGCGACAGTACGTGAACTTTTGGGTGCCGGTAGCCTGTTTGGCATCGAAATTCTGCCAGTGGTTAGCGCTGGTGGCTGGTATCAGCCTAATGGCTTGTTACTGCTGCCACCGTCTGCATTCTTTATTATTGGTCTGCTCATCTGGGGTCTACGATCCTGGAAAACTGATCAAGTTGAAGCAGCGGAATTCAAGATGGCGCCGCAGACTCGCGCGATGAAGGAGGCTATGTAAGCCATGATTGAACATTACATAAGCCTGCTGGTTCGGGCGATTTTCGTTGAAAACATGGCGTTGGCCTTCTTCTTGGGGATGTGTACTTTCATCGCCATCTCCAAAAAGGTTGAGACCGCCATTGGCTTGGGCGTTGCTGTTGTAGTCGTATTGGCGATCACTACGCCTGCCAACAACCTGATCTATACCTATTTGCTGAAAGATGGCGCGTTGGCCTGGGCTGGCCTGCCGAACGTTGACCTGAGCTTCCTGGGTCTGCTCAGCTATATCGGTGTGATCGCGGCCATCGTGCAGATCCTCGAAATGCTGCTCGACAAGTTTGTACCTGCTCTTTACAACGCCTTGGGCGTGTTCTTGCCACTGATCACCGTTAACTGCGCCATCATGGGTGCGTCGCTGTTCATGGTAGAGCGTGACTATGCCTTTGGTGAAAGTGTGGTCTATGGCGCTGGTGCCGGTATCGGCTGGGCGCTGGCAATCATTGCTTTGGCGGGTATCCGGGAAAAACTCAAGTACAGCGATGTGCCTGATGGTTTACGTGGCCTGGGCATCACCTTCGTTACTGTTGGGTTGATGTCGCTAGGTTTCATGTCATTTTCCGGCGTGCAACTGTAGAGAGGAGCTGTAACTGATGAACATGGAAATCTTTCTGGGCGTCGGGATGTTTACAGCCATCGTATTGTCGCTGGTTGCCATCATTCTGATTGCCCGTTCGAAACTGGTAAGCAGTGGCGACGTCACCATTGAGGTGAATGGCGAACGTACTGTGACCGTAGCGGCCGGCTCGAAACTGTTGAATACGCTGTCTGCCAACGGCATCTTCCTGTCCTCCGCCTGTGGCGGCGGCGGCACCTGTGCGCAGTGCAAGTGCATTGTCGAAAGTGGCGGCGGCGAGATGTTGCCCACTGAAGAGTCACACTTCACCAAGCGCGAAGCCAAAGAAGGCTGGCGCTTGTCCTGCCAGACTCCGGTCAAACAGGATATGAAAATCGAAGTGCCGGAAGAGGTCTTCGGCGTTAAGAAGTGGGAATGCACGGTTGAGTCCAACCCCAACGTGGCCACCTTCATTAAGGAACTCACGCTTAAACTGCCGGAAGGCGAGAGCGTCGATTTCCGCGCTGGCGGTTATGTGCAGCTGGAATGCCCGCCGCACGCTGTCAATTATAAGGATTTTGACATCCAGCCTGAGTTCCGTGGCGACTGGGATAAATTCGACCTGTGGCGCTATACGTCCAAGGTAGATGAGACCGTGATCCGCGCTTACTCCATGGCTAACTATCCGGAAGAGCGCGGTCTGGTGAAGTTCAATATTCGTGTGGCTTCGCCGCCGCCTGGCCGTGATGATCTGCCAGCGGGTCAAATGTCGTCCTGGGTGTTTGGTCTTACCGAGGGTGACAAGGTCACGGTATACGGTCCGTTCGGTGAGTTTTTTGCCAAGGATACCGATGCCGAAATGGTCTTTATTGGCGGTGGTGCCGGTATGGCGCCTATGCGTTCGCACATTTTTGATCAGCTCAAACGTCTGCATTCCACGCGCAAAATCACTTTCTGGTACGGTGCGCGTTCATTGCGTGAAGCGTTTTACGTCGATGAGTACGATACGCTGGCAGCTGAGAACGATAACTTCGAGTGGCATTTGGCGCTGTCTGACCCACTGCCGGAAGACAACTGGGAAGGCCCAACGGGCTTTATCCACAATGTCTTGCTGGAAAACTATCTGAAGGAGCATCCAGCGCCAGAAGACTGTGAGTACTACATGTGTGGGCCGCCGATGATGAACGCGTCGGTGATCAAGATGCTGCAGGATTTGGGGGTAGAGCCTGAGAATATTCTGCTTGATGACTTTGGCGGCTGATATGCGCCTTGGCTTGGTCCGGCCCGTTATTGCTGTTGCCTTGGCAGCAGCCCTAACGGGCTGTTTCAATTCTGTCGACCCGGTTTCCGAGATGTATGGGGCGACCATGGGTAGCACCTATTCGATCAAGTGGGTGCCGACTGAAGAGTCGCCGGCACCTGAGGCGCTACAGGAAGAAATCGAAAGCATGTTTGCGCGCTTCGACAGCGAAGCTTCGAACTGGCGCACCGATTCTGACTTGGCCCGATTCAACGCATCCCCCGCTGGAACCTGTATGACGATGCCTGAGTCAGTGCTGGATATGGTTCAGTTAGCTGACCACTTTCACGCTGACAGCGGAGGCTCTTTCGATATCACCGTGGCGCCGCTACTCAAGCTTTGGGGCTTCCACGGCGGCGAGCAGCATCAGATGCCACATCCTGATCAACTGCAGCAGGTAATGCTTACGGTGGGGCAGCAGCATCTGCACATCAATGATGAAAGTCAGTTGTGTAAAGACGTTGCTTTGACACTCGATATAAGCAGCGTGGGTGCTGGTTATATGGTTGATCGGGTAGTGGAACGCCTGGCTACCTATGGCGTCAAAAACTATATGGTGGAAATCACCGGTGAGCTCAAGGCAGCGGGAAAAAAACCCGGTAATCGTCCGTGGCGAATCGCTATAGAAGAGCCGCGAGATGATGAGCGCGTGGCGCAAATGATCCTTGCACTGGACGGTGAGGGTGTTTCTACTTCAGGTGACTATCGCAATTATTACGAGGTTGATGGGCAGCGTTTCTCGCATACCTTTGATGCCCGTTCTGGTCATCCGGTGATGCACAAGCTCGCGGCTGTCACCGTACTTGATGATTCAGCCGCAGAAGCGGACGGCCTATCTACGCTGTTGATGATCATGGGTGAGGATCGCGGCTGGCAGTACGCAGTAGAGCATAAAATCCCAGCTTTTTTTGTTATTCGTGAGGGGGAGGCCTTTATTTCCAAAGGCACCCCACAATTTAATGCTCTTGCAAAGAGCGAGGAGTAAACCATGGTTTGGCTTTTGGTATTCCCTTTGATGCTGCTGATTGTGGCCGGTATGGCCGTTGGCGTAATGATGGGTCGCAAGCCGATCGCGGGTTCCTGTGGTGGTATTGGCGCGACGGGCCTCGATAAGTCCTGCGGGATTTGCGGGGGTGACACCACCAAATGTGAAGAGGCCACGGTCAATGCCGGTGTGCAGCCGCGTAGCCAGGAATTTGAGCTAGCCCGGGATGCCACCAAGGTCGACTAGGGGCGTTTTGCTGTCTGTGGCACTCTCTTTATGCGTGTTGTCTGTGTGATACAAGGAACCGACTGAATGGCTGTTTATAACTACGATGTGGTGGTGCTGGGTTCAGGCCCTGCGGGTGAAGGTGCTGCGATGAATGCAGCTAAACATGGCCGCAAAGTGGCTGTGGTGGAGGAGCGCAAGGAAGTAGGCGGTAACTGCACTCACCTGGGTACCATCCCGTCCAAAGCGTTGCGTTATTCGGTCAAGCAGATCATCCAATTCAACACCAACCCGATGTTTCGTGCCATCGGTGATCCTCGCTGGTTTCCGTTTCCAGATGTGCTGAAAAGTGCTGAAAAGGTGATGGCCAAACAGGTTGCTTCGCGTACCAGCTATTATGCGCGTAACCGCGTGGACGTGTTTTTCGGTAAAGGCAGTTTCGCCGATGAGCACACCATCGAACTGGTCAACAACACCGGTGTAGTGGAAAAACTAATTGCCAAAGAGGTGATTGTAGCCACTGGATCGCGCCCATATCGTCCTTCGGACGTGAATTTTGGCCATCCGCGTATCTACGATAGCGACACCATCCTGCGTTTGAATCACACGCCGCGCACCTTGATTATTTATGGTGCGGGAGTGATTGGGTGCGAATACGCATCGATCTTTTGCGGTCTAGGTGTAAAAGTTGACCTGATCGACAACCGAGAACGGCTGCTGAGCTTTCTGGATGACGAGATTTCAGATGCGTTGAGTTATCACCTGCGTAACAACAGTGTGTTGATTCGACATAATGAAGAATACGAGAAGATTGAAGGCACCGAAAGCCGCGGCGTAACCCTGCATCTCAAATCCGGTAAGAAGCTAAAAGCTGACGCCTTGCTTTGGTGTAATGGGCGCACCGGAAATACCGACGGTCTTGGTCTGGAAAACATCGGTTTGCACCCTAATGGTCGCGGTCAGCTCAGTGTCGATGAGAACTATCGCACCGCGGTGCCCAATATTTACGCGGTAGGCGACGTGATTGGCTGGCCAAGTTTGGCCAGCGCGGCTTTTGATCAGGGTCGCTCGGCTGCTGGCAATATCGTCAGTAACGACGCCTGGCGCTTCGTCGATGACGTACCAACGGGTATTTACACTATTCCGGAAATTAGCTCGCTGGGTAAAACCGAGCAGGAGTTAACCAGCGAGAAGGTGCCCTATGAGATCGGCCAGGCTTTTTTCAAAAGCATGGCGCGTGCGCAGATCAGTGGCGAGCCGGTGGGGATGCTGAAAATACTCTTCCATCGCGATACGCTGGAAGTCTTGGGTATTCACTGTTTTGGTGACCAGGCATCTGAGATTGTGCACATCGGCCAGGCAATCATGAGCCAGAAAGGCGAAGCTAACAGTATCAACTACTTCGTCAATACTACGTTCAATTATCCGACTATGGCCGAGGCCTACCGGGTTGCGGCACTGGACGGGTTAAATCGATTGTTCTGATCGGTTGAGTTAATAGCGCCTGAGAGCTCAGGCGCTATTTATTAAACAGCTGCATTGCCCGCAATGGGTAATCGGTAATCAGGCTGTCGACTCCCATGGCGGCTAGCTTTTGCATTCTTTGCTCTTCATTCACGGTCCACACAGATACATGCAAGCCGGCTTGCTGAGCCTGTTGTATGCGCTGGGCAGTGCATAACTTCCAGTTGAGTATCAGGTAGCGGCAACCATAACGCTGCGCGGCTTTGATTGGGTCAAGCAGGCCATATTCTTCTACTAGGCCGGTAGGTAAGCTGAAAGCGGATGCCTTGGCGTATTTCAATAGGGTGCGGCTGCTCGATGTGACCACCACTTTGTCCTGCAGTCGGTAACGCGCCACCAGTTCCTCTACGGCTTGTAGCACGATGCGTGATTGCCGCACTGAGCCACTTTTGACTTCCAGCTGATAGTGCTCCAGCTGTGTAAAGGTGCTAAATAACTGCTCGAGGCTGGGGATAGGGCATGCGTCTGGCCAGCTAGGTAAGCCAAAGCGAGCATCTAGCTGCATCAAATCCGCAGCCTGGCGTTGCGCTACCTTGCCGCGCCGTCCGGTGGTGCGCTTCAGTGTAGGGTCGTGTATCACCATCAGCTGATGGTCTGCTGATAAATGCAGGTCAAGCTCTACTCGGGTTACCCCGGCATCCAATGCTTTTTGAAAGCTGGCTAGCGTGTTTTCCGGCGCTTCGCCTCGGGCGCCACGATGCCCATAAATAAGCGGTGTCAAATCAGGGCGCCTTGGGTTTGTGCTGCCGGACGCTGTCGATCACGTGGCTGGATTCGAAATACACACTAAAGCTGTCGTAGTCCCAGCGAGTGATAGGCGGCTGGCCCACTGCCGCATGCCGGCGGGCAGGCTCACCCCAGCCACGTACAACGGCGTCGAAACTTACACCGCGTTGTGGCAACGAGGTGGCTTGGCTGCCACTTTGCTCACCTACAGGGATGCTCAGGGTATCAGCGTGGAGTGTGCCGGCAGCCAGCATGCTGCTGACCAGTACCAGTCCGTGCAGTAGCGTTTTCATGAAGAGGTCCTTTCGGTCGATTTGGCGGCACGTATTTCCTGTGCCTGTTTTTGCAGTATATGCCGTGCCAGCAGTTGTCGCTGTGCATCTGTCATCACGTCGAAGTTGATGCCCAGTGTCCAGCCCTGATCTGTCGCATTGCGGTCACAACGTACCACGCGTCCAGGAATAGCCAAGCCAAGCGGCGCGGGTAGCAGAATCATGTGCACGGCTAACCAGGAGTCGACGGGGTAAGCTTCGGTCGACTCGAACGACATGCCGCCTTCGCTGAGGATAACGTCAATGGGATCGCCAAAGTCGCCGGATAGCTCAACGGCCAAGGTTTTGCCGAGCAGATCGATTCGTTTATTGATGACTTTAAGGTATTGCGCAAGTGCGCGATCGCGCTCGGATATTTGCCGCAACAGATGCTGTGACTCGTAGTCCAGCATGTGCATATCGCTCAGCAGATCAAACAGCGTACCGTGCTGTCGTCCTAAATCGGCATCAGGCCCGTCAATGGGTTTACAATCCAGTGCCATTTGATCCTGAATGCGGAAGAACTCGCGCTTGTCTTCATTGTCTGTTTGCATGGCATATCTCGTATGGCGCTGCTGCAGCGCTGACCAAGTGCTGCTGTTCAGTGTAACATGTCGCTCAAAATTCACCGGCTGAGCCCGGCTTATAAGGTAACCTGCTTTTCATGTTCAGACCCTTACCCTTTTTTATCGGGCTGCGTTATACGCGGGCCAAGCGTCGTAACCACTTTATCTCCTTTATATCGCTGATCTCCATGCTGGGGCTTACCCTCGGCGTGATGGTGATGATTCTGGTGCTGTCGGTGATGAATGGTTTTGACCGTGAGCTGCGCACGCGCATTCTCGGCATGGTGCCGCACGCCACCATCAATGGTTATCAGCCGATCAGCGACTGGCAGACACTCTCAAAGGAACTGATTGCTAATCCCAAAGTGGTAGCAACCGCACCCTTTATTCAATTGCAGGGCATGTTGACCCACGATGGCGGCGTTGCTCCGGTGCTGGTTACTGGCGTGGAATCCGAAGCGGAGAAAACCGTTTCTATTATTGAAGACCACATGCAGAGCGGCTCGTTGGATAATTTGGTTGAAGGTGAGTTTGGCATCGTTATCGGCGAACTGATCGCCAAACGTTTCAATGTTGCGGTGGGCGACAAACTGACCTTTGTTCTGCCCGAAGCCTCGGTCACGCCGGCAGGTGTTTTCCCCCGTTTGAAGCGTTTTACCGTAGCCGGTGTTTTTAAGGTTGGCGCGGAGCTGGATAGCTCACTGGCGATGATCAACCTCGGCGACGCCGCTAAATTAAATCGCTGGCAGCCCGGCCAAGTACAAGGTGTACGTATCAAGCTGGATAACCTGTTTGAGGCACCTAAAGTTGCCTGGGATCTGGTCGCCAAGCTGCCGGGCGACTATTACGCGCAGGACTGGACGCGTACTCATGGCAATTTATTTGCGGCCATCAAGATGGAAAAAACCATGATTGGTCTGTTGTTGATGCTGATTGTCGCTGTCGCGGCGTTCAACATTATTTCAACCCTGGTCATGGTGGTTACGGATAAGAAGGCTGATATCGCCATCCTGCGCACTCTGGGCGCTACGCCGATGTCGATCATGGGCATTTTCATGGTGCAAGGCTCGGTAATTGGGGTTGTAGGTACGCTGAGCGGCTGCGTGTTGGGCGTGCTGGCGGCATTGAACGTGTCGCAGATGGTGGCGTGGCTCGAAAATACTTTAGGTATTCAATTCCTTAGCTCGGATGTTTATTTCATCAGCTACCTACCATCGCAACTGATTTGGAGTGATGTTTTTATCATCTGCGGCGCGGCGCTCAGTTTGAGCTTCCTAGCAACCCTTTATCCCGCTTGGCGGGCATCGCGAACCGAGCCGGCGGAGGCCCTGCGTTATGACTGATGTCGTTCTTGAGTGCCGTAGCCTGAGTAAGGAATATGCGATCGGACCGCAGCGCTTGCTGGTCCTGGATCAGGTGCACTTCTCTTTGCATCGTGGCGAGCGAATCGCAATTGTGGGTAGTTCCGGTTCGGGTAAGACCACGCTATTGAACATGTTAGGTGGCCTGGATACACCGAGTCAGGGTGAGGTTTGGCTAGCCGGGCAGCAGTTGTCAGCTATGCAGGAAACTCAGCGTGGGCGTTTACGTAATGCCGATCTGGGTTTCGTCTATCAGTTTCATCACCTGCTGGCGGAGTTCAGTGCGCTGGAAAACGTCTGCATGCCACTGCTGATTGGCAAAACACCAATTGCCGAGGCGCGCAAGCGTGCAACCGCTATGCTGGAACGCGTTGGTTTGGCGGAGCGGGTAGGTCACAAGCCGGCAGAGCTGTCAGGAGGCGAGCGTCAGCGCGTGGCCATTGCGCGTGCGCTGATCAACGAACCGGCTTGCGTGTTACTGGATGAACCGACGGGCAACCTTGATTATGAGACTGCGGAAAGTATTCAGCAGTTGATGCTGGAGCTTAGTCAGACGCTGCGCACCGCCTTTCTGGTAGTGACCCATGATTTGGCGCTGGCGGGGCAAATGGACCGCATATTTACCCTCAAAAAAGGGCAGCTCTGCGAGCAACCTTGATCAGGACTGGTTACGGCGTCGCATTTTGCGCCGTTGCCAGTTGCGCGATACCCACCATCGCCAATACAACATGGTCAGACAATAGCCCAATGCGGCGACGACTGTAGCCACCAGCAGTGATCCCAGCAGCAACGGCTGCCAGATATGGTGAATTTCAGCCATCAACCAATTTATCGAAAGCTCCATTGGCATGCTGCGTTCCGGCGCGCCAAGCAGGAGAGTGCCGACCTTGTATTGGGCATAGAAAATCGGAGGCATGGTTATCGGGTTCGTTAACCAGACCAGACTGATCGAGATAGGTAAGTTAGAGCGTGCGAGTACCGCGATTGCTGCAGCAACTAGCATCTGCAGCGGGATTGGGATTAGTGCAACAAATAGACCCACCGCCATTGCTCGCGCAACGCTTTGGCGGTTGAGGTGCCAGAGATTCGGATCGTGCAGCAGGTCGCCCATAAATCGGAGGGACTTACTGCCCTTGATTCGATCCGGATGTGGCATCAGACGTTTGAATAGACGGCGAGGCATCGCAGGGTTTCGGCTACTGTGGCGTGCGCCAATTATGCATGGAATGTCAGACGGGCACTACTGTCTGGCAGCATAGTCGATTACAGGAAGTTTTTTGAGTGATATTCGCCTGCTGCTGGTAAGTCTGCTTGCTGGTTTGCTGTTACCCCTATCCTTTGCGCAGCTACCCCCATGGTGGTTGCCTCTGCTGCTCTTGTCTGTAGCGGCTGTGTTGTGGCGCCATTTTTGGTTAGGACGCTATCTGGCGTTTTTCCTGAGTGGTGTCTGTTGGGCGCTAATCTTTCACCACCAGGCAATGGCGCAGCGTTTGCCGCATGAACATGACTCTCAAGTTGTTGCGCTTGAGGGACGGGTTTCGGCGCTGCCGGAACAGACGGATACTGGGTGGCGCTTTCAGCTTGAATCAGTCCGGGTAAGCGATAGCGGTGAAAGCTTGCCTGACCTACGCATGCATTGGTGGGGTGGCGAACCATTAGTTGCCGGGGAGCGGTGGCGGCTTGAGGCTCGTCTGCGACGTCCGCGGGGTATGAGTAATCCAGGCGCGTTTGATTACGAAGCCTGGTTGTACGCCTCCGGCACCGGTGGTTTGGGTAGTGTGCGCACTGGTAAGCGGCTGTCTGAAACACAAAGCTCACCTTGGCGGGATACTTTGCGTACCCGGTTTGCTAAGGCGTTGCAGCCTGTGCCGCACGGCCAGCGCCTGCTTGCTTTGCTGTTAGGTGATAAAACCAGCTTGAGCCGTGCGGACTGGGAGGCTCTACAGGCCACCGGCACCAGTCACCTGATGGTTATATCCGGCTTGCACGTGGGGATATTGGCGTTGACTGTATTCTGGCTGACCAGGCACTTAATGCGCTGGGGACGAATCCGCTGGTCTTGGCCCCAGCTGTGGCTTTCGGCTCCAGTGGCACTGATTGCAGCGGGGTTGTACGCATGGTTGGCGGGCTTCGCTGTACCGGTTCAGCGCGCGCTCCTGATGTGTGTGCTGGTGTGCCTCACCCAGCTGGCACGCAGGCGACCTAGCGCACTGTTGATCTGGTTAGTGGCATTGGTCGTGGTGGTGCTGTTTAATCCAGCAGCTCCTTTGCGTGCTGGTTTTTGGCTATCGTTTGCCGCTGTGGGTTTGTTGATATGGGGTCTCAGCGGCCGGTTGGCTCAGCGCGGTATTTGGGCGCGTTGGGGCCGTGCTCAGTGGGTCGTTTATCTAGGGCTATGGCCTTGGCTGGTGCTATGGGGCATGCCAAGCAGTGTTTCGGCGTTTCTGGTTAATCTGGTCGCCATTCCTTGCGTTAGCTTGGTGATACTGCCAGCAGCCTTGCTTGGCGCATTGCTTGAGGTGGCATTCAATTGGCCCACTTTGCTGCAGGTGTCTGCCAGCGCTCTGGATTGGCTGTTCAGCGTGTTGCAATGGATTGCTGGATTCAGTCCAGTGTTGCATTTTTCGTTCCCCGGTTGGTTGGCTTGGCTGACAGCGCTGCTCGGTACTCTGTTGTTGCTGAGTCCTTTGGCACGGCTGTGCTGGTTGCCGGCTGTGCTGTGTTTGCTGCCGCTGGTCTGGCCGTCCGTTACACGGCCGCCCCTGGGTGCGGTGCAGGTTACCGTGCTGGATGTGGGGCAGGGCCTGGCAGTGCATGTGCAAACGGCCCAGCACGATTTGCTGTATGACGCGGGCGCGCGAATGGCCAGTGGCTTTGATTTGGGCGAGGCCGTGGTAGCACCGGCGTTGCAGGCGAGTGGTGTGGCGCGTTTGGATATGTTGCTGATCAGCCACGCCGACAACGATCATGCCGGCGGCGCCCTGGCGATAACCCAGCGTTTGCCGGTAACCAAAGTAGTGAGCGGTGAGCCGGAGCAACTTACGGCCGCCTTGGCCGCAGAGCCCTGCACAGAGCAGCGCTGGCAGTGGGATGGTGTGGACTTCGCGTTATTCCCCGGTGACGGTGTGCCGGACGCTGCGGCCAATGATCGTTCCTGTCTGCTGCAGATAGGACCGGGGCAGGGCGGTGTCTTGCTGCCGGGTGATATACGGCGCACCGGTGAGTATCAGGTGCTGGCGAAGCTGCAGCCTGCCACGTTGTTGCTGGCTCCTCACCATGGCAGCAGCAGCTCTTCTTCCTACGCCTTTATCCGCAAGGTGGCGCCGCGTTGGGTGGTGTTCAGCGCCGGTGCGCAGAACCGTTATGGTCACCCAGATGCAAAGGTTGTGGCACGATACCGGGAACTGTCGGCTGAACCGGTTTATACTGCCGCTTCCGGCGCCGTGCGCTTTACGCTGGGCGCTGATGCGAAGCCTCAGCTTAGCTGGCGTTGGCGTGAAAAAGCACGGCGTTTTTGGCATGAATAATAAGGTGTAGGCACCGCTGTTACAGGGCGTTTCGGCGGATTGTCTGTGCTAGAGTAAACAACCATTTTGGGGGAGGGATCGCTTGTGTGGGAATTGATCAGTTCCGGTGGCTGGCTAATGCTGCCGATCATTCTGTCGTCTGTTATTGCTGTGGCCATTGTTATCGAACGTCTGTGGGCGCTTCGTACTAGCCGCGTTGCACCGGTCAATTTGCTCGGTCAAGTCTGGCGTTGGGTCAAGGATGGCCAGTTGGATGCGGTCAAACTGAAAACCCTGAGAGCCGATTCGCCTCTGGGTGAAGTGCTCGCCGCCGGCCTGGCCAACTCACGCCACGGCCGCGAAATCATGAAAGAATGTATCCAGGAGGCGGCCGGCAAGGTCGTGCACGAACTGGAACGCTACCTCAATACCCTGGGTACCATTGCTGCTATCACGCCATTGTTGGGCCTACTGGGTACCGTGATCGGTATGATCGATGTGTTCAGCGCCATTATGATACAGGGCACCGGCAATACGGGTGTGCTGGCTGGCGGCATCTCCAAGGCGCTGATCACCACTGCAGCAGGTCTCACCGTGGCTATTCCGGCGGTGTTCTTTCACCGCTTCTTTGTGCGTCGTGTGGATGAGTTGGTCATCACCATGGAGCAGGAAGCTACCAAGCTGGTTGAAGTAGTGCAGGGCAATCGTGACGTCGAGTTCAACGGCAGCAAGGAAAACGGCAACGCCACGCGCGCGCCGGCTACTGCGGTTGTTGGCAAGGGAGCCTGACCGTGAACTTTCGCCGTAAAAGAGCGGAGGAGGTTAACGTCAACCTGACGCCGCTGATTGATGTGGTCTTTCTGCTGCTGATCTTCTTCATGGTGTCTACTACCTTCACCCGCGAAACCCAATTGAAGCTGGACCTGCCCCAGGCGGCATCCGGCGAACGGGTCGAAAATCGGAATATTCAACAGCTTGAGCTGACTATCTCCGCCACCGGTGAAATGGCGCTGAACGACAAGGCGCTGCTTAATCCTGGTCTGAGCAATCTCAAAGCGGCGCTGCAGAAGGAGTCAGGGGGTGACAATATGTTGCCTGTGGTCATTACCGCAGATGCACAGACGCCTCATCAGTGGGTTATCACTGCGATGGACGCCGCCGGACAACTCGGCTTTAGTCGTTTGCGTCTGACCACCAGTGAACTCGGAGCGGGCGAGCAACAGTGAAGGGCTTTTCCCTGGAGCAGGCGCTATTGCGTGCCTGGTATGGGAAGCAGCGCTGGCTGATTCTGTTACGCCCTCTGTCTGCGCTATACGCAAGCCTTGCCAAGCGCCGGCGTCAGCAGTATTTGAGCGGGCGGCGTAGCCAATGGCAGCCGCCCGTTCCGCTGATCGTGGTAGGGAATATAACCCTAGGCGGTACCGGTAAAACGCCCATGGTGCTGTGGCTGATTGCATTTCTGCGTAACCAAGGGTTCCGTGTAGGCGTGATCAGCAGAGGTTACGGCGGACAGCCGCCGCAGCTGCCTTGGCGAGTTGATCCTGCCGGTGATGCCACGCACAGCGGTGATGAGCCTTTGTTAATTGCTCAGCGCGCCCAGGTTCCGGTCTTTATTGATCCTGATCGCCCTGCTGCAGCCCGCGCCTTGCTGGCTCAGGAACAGGTCGATGTGATTATCAGCGACGACGGTCTGCAACATTATGCACTTGGGCGCAGTGTTGAACTGGTGATGCTAGACGCACAGCGCAGCCTGGGTAATGGTCGCTGTCTGCCAGAAGGACCTTTGCGTGAACCGCCGCAACGGCTAGACACCGTTGACTTGGTCGTACACAACGGTGCGGCTGCAGATCAGGGCAGCTGTTACGCCATGCAATTGCGCCCCACCGCGCTGATTCACCTGGTCAGCGGCACCAGGGTGCCAATCGATCTTTGGCAGGGGGCACGTGAGGTGGTCGCGGTGGCGGGTATCGGTAACCCGCAACGCTTTTTCCGCACATTGCAGAACTGTGGCTTTAGTTGTGATCAGCGAGTTTTTGCTGATCACGCTACCTATTCAAATGAATCTCTGGGTGATCTTCCGCCCGAAAAAACGGTCATAATGACCGAGAAAGACGCTGTTAAATGCCACGCGCTGGCACAAGATAACTGGTGGTACCTGAGCGTCGATGCTGAGTTGAGCGACGCCTTTGCCAGCGCTCTGTCAGCCTTGCTGCCCACTGCACCTGCTCAGCATAAGTTACTTCAGGAGTAATCAATGGACCCTAAATTATTAGATGTTTTGGCGTGCCCGATATGCAAGGGGCCGCTGGTACTCAATGCGCAAAAGACCGAATTGTGGTGTCGCGCCGACGGCCTTGCTTACCCGGTACGCGAGGGCATACCGGTGATGCTGGAAACAGAAGCTCGTGCGCTCAACGCTGACGAAAAACTGGATCGCTAAAGATGTTTCACGTCATCATCCCCGCGCGCTATGCCTCTACCCGTTTACCCGGCAAACCCTTGCAGCTGATTGCCGGCAAACCTATGGTGCAGCATGTATGGGAGCAGGCGCGTAAAAGCTCCGCTACTTCGGTCACCATTGCTACTGATGATCAACGCATTGTGGACGCTTGCCATGCTTTTGGTGCGCAGGTAGTACTGACTCGTGAAGACCACCCTTCGGGTACTGACCGCTTACAGGAAGTGGTGAGCAAGCTTGGTCTGCCGTCTGATGCGTGCGTGGTCAACGTGCAAGGCGATGAGCCAATGATTCCGCCAGCCGTTATTGATCAGGTGGCCGGAAATCTGCTGGCGTTCACCGATGTTGGCACGGCCACCCTGTGCGAGCCGATTGAAGACACCGAGACCTTATTCAACCCCAATGCGGTGAAAGTGGTTTGCGACCATCAGGGCTTTGCGCTGTATTTTAGTCGCGCGCCCATGCCGTGGTGTCGCGATGCTTTTGCGGCCGGTCAGGCGCCTTTGCCTGAAGGCATTCCTTTTCGCCGGCATATCGGCATCTATGCCTACAAAGTCGGCTTTTTGCATGATTACGTTACGTGGCCAGTTAGCCCTCTGGAAACGGCGGAATCGCTGGAGCAATTACGTGCACTTTGGTTCGGTACTCGCATCCACGTGGCCGATGCCTGTCAGTCGTTACCGGCGGGTATAGATACCCAAGCTGATTTAGATCGCGTGCGAGCTTTGTTGGAGCAGGCATGAGCAACGATATGACGCGGGTGCTGTTTGTTTGCCTGGGTAATATTTGCCGCTCGCCGAGTGCGCAGGGCGTGTTTGAAGCCCGGCTTGCCGAGCGAGGATTGCAGCAGCAGTTTGTGGTTGATTCTGCTGGTACTGGCGGCTATCACACTGGCGAGCCACCGGATAAACGCGCCACCTCCGCGGCACACAAACGTGGCTATGATCTTTCCCGTCAGCGAGCGCGGGCTGTGCGTGACAGTGATTTCAACGAGTTTGATTTGATCTTGGCGATGGATAACAGCAACTTGCAGAATTTGCTGGCGAGAGCGCCAGAAGTTACTCACCCCAAGATTCAGTTGTTTATGAGCGTTGCGCCGCAGCTGCCACAGGAAGTACCGGACCCCTATTTTGGCGGCGATGATGGTTTTGAGCAGGTACTGGATATGCTTGAGACTGCAGCTGATGCGCTGCTTGATCGACAGGTGAGCCGTTGAGTGAGCTTGAATCTCAGGTCGATTTACGTCCGTACAACACCCTGGCGGTGAGCGAGCGGGCTGAGTACCTTTTAACAGTAGAAGACGACCGGCAACTGCAAGCAGCTTTGCTTTTGGCCGACCAGCACAGCTGGCCGGTTACCTTATTAGGCGGTGGCAGCAATCTGGTACTGGCTGGGCCAGTTTCGGGCTTGGTGTTGTTGATGCGAAGCCGTGGGCGCAGAGTGCTTTCGCGCTCTGCATCCGAGCTAATCATTGAGGCTGCTGCGGGCGAAAATTGGCATGACTTCGTGTGCTGGTCGTTGGATTTGGGGCTTAATGGGTTGGAAAACCTCTCGTTGATACCAGGTACGGTGGGTGCAGCGCCAGTACAAAATATTGGCGCCTATGGCGTCGAGGTGAAGGACGTATTTCACAGTCTGGATGCGCTGGACCGGGAAACGGGCGAAGTTAGGTGCTTCTCGCTGACCGACTGCGAATTTGCTTATCGTGACAGCCACTTCAAGCGCGCGCCCGGCCGCTACGTCATTCTGCGGGTGCGCTTTCGCTTGTCTCCTCGCCCACATATCAATGTTGAATACACGCCCTTGGCAGCGGCATGGCGGGCGACTGGATTAGATGCGCCTGATGCTCGGGTGGTCAGTGAGTTGGTTTGCTCGATTCGGCGTAGTAAATTGCCCGACCCTGCAGCTTTGCCCAATGCGGGCAGTTTTTTCAAGAACCCGTTGGTGTCGCAAGCAACCGCTGAGGCGCTGTTGCAACGTTTTCCGGATATGCCGAACTTTCCACAAGCAGATGGTCGCCGCAAGTTAGCCGCGGGCTGGTTGATAGAACAGGCTGGCTGGAAGGGCTTTCGTAGAGGAGACGTTGGTGTGCACACAGCGCAAGCGTTGGTATTGGTTAATTACGGCGTGGCGCGAGGTGCAGACATAATGATCTTGGCTGCAGACATTGCCGAAGATGTGCAGCAACGTTTTGGCGTGAGGCTGGAGCAAGAACCGCCTTTGCTCGGCAAGCTTTCGGTTTAACAGGTGTTGGATCAGCAGTAGATTGATAGCGTTTAAGCGCTACTTTTCTGATCACTTGTTCCGTCCAGCGGCAGTTATCAGCGGTCTACTCGCTTTCGTGTTGGCTTTGTCGGCCACCGCGCAGACAAAAAAAGGGATGCCTTATGGCATCCCTTTTTCTTTGTAGCAGGATTTACGACTTGTTGGTGTCGTCCTCCTGCTCGGACTGCTTGGCTTTAGCTTCCTGCTCGGCTTCCGCATCTGAGGTTGCTTTGCTGTCGGCTGCGGTTTCAGCGCTGCTTTCAGTCTCAGCTTTGCTCTCTGACAGAGGCGTCTCCAGTAGATCTGCCTGCTTCAACTTCTCAGCTACAGGCTCAGGCTTTTCAGCTGATTCAGTTTCAGTCGGTTGCTCAATTGGTTCTGCAACCGCTGCAGGAGCTATTGCGTCCTGGCTTACGGCCTCAGTAACGGGTTCTTGCTGTTTGGGCTCGACTTCAGTTTGCTCGACAATCGCGGGCTCGCTGGGCGTTTTTGGCTGTTGCGGTGCGGCTTCTGCCTGACGCTTGGCCTCCAACTGACGACGACGAATTTCGCGCGGATCATTATACGCGCGACCGCTTTCGGTCAGAGCAGGAATGCTGCTTTCCGGTTTGGCAGTGACTTCGGCAACAACCTGTTCTACTTCAGGGGTAGCAGCAACAACAGGGGCTTCGACCGGCGCATCCTGTGGCTGAGCTTTGGCTGTTTCTGCAGCTACCGCCACGTCCACTTGCTCGGTCTCTACCTTGGCTTCCAGTGCGGGTGCGCTTTGCTGCGCAGCTGGCTGTTCAACGTTATCGCTCTGTTCTGCCGGGGTAGTGGCTTCTACCGGTTTCTTACGCTCCTGACGCTGACGACGAGCTGGACGACTGGCTTCTGCCTGGTCGCTCTCGGTGTTCGCTGCATTCTCAGTAGTCTCAGCTGAGGTTGCGGTATTAATGTCCGCAACGGCCTCGGCAGCAGGTTCAATAGCTTCGTTTGCTTCAGAGGCTTCCGATACTTCGCTGGCTTTCTCAATCGGTTGTGCCTGACTAAAGGCCTCGATCGCATCTTCCATTGAAGCTTCTACCTTGCTGGCTGCTTCGTTCAGGCCTGCCTCGACCGGCGTCTGCACGTCGCTGACAGTATTGTTGTCGACGGTGGCTTCGACTGCCGGTGTGGTAGGTGCGGCAGCTGGTTCAGCAGCGGCAGCGGCAGTAGCGGTGCTGACGACGGTTGCGGCAACAGCGGTCTTGTCTGCATCCTGAGGTTCGGCAACTGGGCTTTCCTGGCTAGCGGAAGTTTCGCCTGATTCCTCGGTAGTGCCTTCTTGCTGCGGACGGCGACGGTTGTTGCGACGGCGCTGGCTGCTGCGTGAACGACGCTTTGGCCGATCGGTATCGTTACCTTCGGTGCTTTGCTCAACGTTGTCGCTGGCTGCAGCAGTCGCGTTTAAATTAACGTCTTCTGCTGGCTGCTCTTGCTCGTCAGGACGTTGTGCTGGACGACGTTCGCGAGTCTGTTGGCTTGCCTGGTTGTCATCTTCGCGGGGAGTGCGTTGCTGCTCAGCATCAGCTGGGCGGCGACGGCGACGCGAGCCAGTCTGGGTTTGAGGTTGGCTGTTTTCAGCGGGCTTCTCGGCCGGAGCCGGAGCAACGGCTTCTGCCGGAGCGCGTTCGTTACGCGGCGCTTGTTTACGCTCGCCTTCAGGACGCTCGGTACGGTTGCCACGCTCATTGCGATCACTACGCTGACGGCGATTGCGGCTGTTGCGGTTGCCGCTATCACGGGCCGGACGCTTAGGTGCTTCGCTCTGCTCAACTTCTTTGGTGGGCTCGGCGCTCGCTTCTTCCTGTGCGAACAGACCAACCAGAGATTTGATCAGGCCTTTAAACAGACTGGGCTGAGCGGCATGTGCTGGTTGCGCTGCTTCCACTGGTGCTGCCGGCGTCGGTGCTGGGCGAGCAGGGGAGAGCGCTTTGACCGCGGCTTCTTCACGAACGATAGCGCGGGTTTGGCTTACCGGAGTAGGCTCCTCGGCTTCCACTTCACTGCTCATGGTGAAGCTGGTTTCGTTGTTCAGCACTGACTCATGATCGTCACGCAGACGCTGCACTTCAAAGTGCGGTGTATCCATGTGCGGAGACGGCAGAATCAGAATGCGAATCTTGGTGCGCGCTTCCGTTTTGGCCAATGCTTCGCGCTTTTCGTTCAGCAAGAAGGTGGCAACGGCGACGGGCACGTGAGCGCGTACTTCGGCGGTGCGCTCTTTCAATGCTTCTTCTTCGATCAGACGCAGCACAGAAAGGGACAGTGATTCGACGTCACGGATAGTGCCACGGCCGTTACAGCGCGGGCAGACAATACCGCTGGTCTCGCCCAGTGAAGGACGCAGGCGCTGACGGGACATTTCCAGCAGACCGAAGCGAGAGATCCGGCCAACCTGTACGCGGGCACGATCAGCTTCAAGGCTTTCACGCACGCGTTCTTCAACAGCGCGCTGGTTCTTGGCCGGGCTCATGTCGATGAAGTCGATGACGATCAGGCCACCGATGTCACGCAGGCGTAGCTGGCGGGCGATTTCTTCAGCCGCTTCCAGGTTGGTCTGCAATGCAGTTTCTTCGATATCGCTACCCTTGGTGGCGCGGGCAGAGTTGATATCGACGGAAACCAGTGCTTCGGTGTGATCGATCACGATAGAGCCACCGGAGGGCAGCTTCACTTCGCGTTCGAAAGCGGTTTCAATCTGGCTTTCAATCTGGAATCGGTTGAACAGCGGCACGCTGTCTTCGTACAGCTTAACCTTGCTCGCGTACTGCGGCATGACCTGGCCGATGAAGTTGAGTGCTTCTTCTTTCACGGTTTCGCTGTCGATCAGTACTTCGCCGATGTCTTGACGGAGATAGTCGCGGATCGCGCGGATGATAACGTTGCTTTCCTGGTAAATCAGGAAAGGTGCGTTGCGCTCGGAGGAGGCGCCTTTGACGGCTTCCCAGAGTTGCAACAGGTAGTCTAGATCCCACTGCAGTTCTTCGGCGCTGCGGCCCAGGCCAGCAGTACGCACGATCATGCCCATATCGGCAGGTACGCTAAGGCTGTTCAGTGCTTCGCGCAGCTCATTGCGTTCTTCACCTTCAATACGGCGAGATATACCGCCGGCGCGAGGGTTGTTTGGCATCAGTACCAGATAACGGCCAGCCAGGCTGATAAACGTGGTCAAGGCGGCGCCTTTGTTGCCGCGCTCCTCTTTATCTACCTGGACGATGACTTCCTGGCCTTCCTTGAGGACGTCTTTGATATTGACGCGGCCCTCTACCTGCTTGGAGAAGTATTCGCGGGAGATTTCCTTAAGGGGCAGAAAGCCGTGGCGGTCCGAGCCGAAGTCGACGAAAGCGGCTTCGAGGCTGGGTTCAACGCGGGTAATACGGCCTTTATAGATATTGGCCTTTTTCTGTTCGCGCGCACCGGATTCGATGTCGAGGTCATAAAGGCGCTGGCCATCTACCAGGGCGACACGCAACTCTTCGGGTTGAGTTGCGTTAATAAGCATTCTTTTCATGAAGTACCGTTGTGATTCCAGGGCTAAGTGGATATCACGTGGACGGCACCTGCGACTCATGCGTTCGGTGTCAGGTGTGTTTCTGGCCTAGGCATTGATTACCTGGGTGCAGAGCTCACATCGCATCGCTGCTGGTTGGCAGCATCAGCGACAGTTCTATCTGTTACTTCTACACAGAGAAACTGCTTTGGGACAGGCTTGCGGCAACAAGGGATTGGCTACGGCGACAGGCTTTTTTATGCTGCCGGATGGCGACTAAGAGGCTGTCAACGCAGGTTCTGCGGATCAGCGCTCTAGCCGGCTTCGCGTACTGACCGGATGTTGCTTCAAGGCGTCCTTAGGGAGGAATCAGCTGGACTGGTAACGGGGACACGCTGAATGGCAAGTGTCTGCGCTCGTCACATGATCCTGAAGCTGTGCATCTCCACCTAAACACTTACCCATTTGAATCGGGTGCCGCTCAACGTGTTGTCTGTTAGCGGGTTAATTTTCTGCATGCCCTCATGGCATGCAGTGTTGCAATCATAAGTCGCGCCGATCATTCGTTTTCGTTTGTTGGCGGAGACCATATGGCTTTATTTCTAGGGCTCAGCAGCTCTGTTTGGGCTGGACTCCCTGGCTGCAAATGCGGCAGCTCGCCGGACTATAGCAGCATTTTTTAAGTGCTTCAATTGAATGAAAAAATGTATTATGCGCAGATGAAAAACATGTCTTCCGAACTCCCAGTCCAGGTTCAGTTTGATCAGATCGATGCTGACCAAGCCGGGCAACGTATCGATAACTATTTGATCACTCGCCTTAAAGGTGCGCCAAAAACGCTTATTTACCGTATTTTGCGCAAGGGTGAGGTGCGAGTTAATAAAGGTAGGATTAAACCTGACTACCGCCTGCAGGCTGGCGATATATTGCGCATTCCGCCTGTGCGTCTACCTGCCCCAAATGAGCCGGCTCTGGTGGGTCAGGGCATTCTTAATGCGCTTGAGGCGGGTATCTTGTTTGAGGATAAAGGGCTGATCGTAGTTAATAAGCCTGCTGGGCTGGCGGTTCATGGTGGTAGCGGCCTGAATTTTGGTGTGATTGAGGCTATGCGTCAGTTACGTCCCGATTGCCCGCAGATCGAGCTGGTGCATCGCTTGGATCGTGACACCTCTGGCTGTTTGATGATCGCTAAAAAACGCAGTGTGCTGCGGCACTTGCACGCAGAGTTGCGCGGTGATGGACCAGGCAAGGGAGTAACCAAGTGCTACGAGGCACTAGTGCGTGGGCGCTGGTCTGCTTCGACCAAGAAAGTGCATGCGCCTTTGCAGAAGAGCAACCTGCGCTCCGGTGAACGCATGGTTGAGGTCAATGTTGAGGGTAAGGAAAGCCTGACTGAGTTTCGGGTGCTTGAGCGCTTTGGTGACTACGCCACCTTGGTTGAGGCGCGGCCGATCACGGGGCGTACTCACCAGATTCGCGTGCATGCCAAGCACGCCGGGCATCCCATCGCCGGTGATCCTAAGTACGGTGATGATGACTTCTCCCGCGAACTGCGCGAGCTGGGTGGTAAACGTCTGTTCTTGCATGCTCGCTCGCTACGCGTAGTGATGGCTGACGGTCAGGAGCTCAAGGTGGAGGCGCCGGCCGGCAAAATGTGGGATGACACCCTGGGGCGTTTGCGTAATGCCTGATATTGATACCCTGATTTTCGACTGGGACGGCACCCTGTCTGACTCTGTTGGTCATATTGTCTCCGCCATGCGTGCAGCTGCAGAAGAGGCAATGATGCCGGTACCTGATGTGTCTGCGGTGCGAGGGATTATTGGTTTGGGTTTGCCTGAAGCGGTGGCGGCTTTGTATCCGCAAGAGGGCGATAACCAGCGCCTTGCGGCGGTTATGAGCTGCTATCGCCATCAATATCGCAGTCAGGAAGTGCAGTCTGTATCCTTGTTTCCGGGTGTTCTAGAGGCCTTGGCTCGCTGGCGAGCGGAGGGCTATCGCCTGGCGGTGGCAACCGGAAAGGGGCGCAATGGGCTGGATCGAATGTTGGCTCAGCACGATCTGCTCGGTTATTTTGATGCTACTCGTTGCGCGGATGAAACGGCGAGCAAGCCGCATCCGCTTATGCTGCAGGAGATTTTGCAGGAACTCGGCTCGCTGTCATCCGCTGCCATTATGGTGGGCGATAGCTCTTTTGATCTGGATATGGCCGCAAACGCTAATGTGCGCGCTGTGGCAGCAACTTACGGGGCGCAGTCACGTGAGCAATTGCTGCGTTGCGCGCCGGTGCACTGTATTGACGAGTTCGCCGAGTTGGCTGGCTGGTTGAGTAAGTCTGGCCGCGTTGGCCGCAAAACCGCGATAGGGGAAGCTTGATGGGCAATGATCAATGGACCGAAGGCGAGATGGTCTCCAAGGAAGCGCGGGCGCAGTCCGCCGAGGATAAAAAGGCTTGGCAGTTGCTGGATAAAACGCTGCAGGCCTCGTTGCAGGAGCAGCGCCGTTCGCGTCGTTGGGGTATTTTCTTCAAGATTTTGACGTTCACCTATTTATTTGGCGCCATCATGCTGTTTTCGCCTTGGGCAAAAATGGAGGCCAGTAGCGTTGGTGGGCCGCATACCGCGGTGATCGAATTACGCGGCATGATTGCCGACCAAGAGGAAGCCAGTGCCGACAACTTGGTAGGTGCGCTACGTGAGGCATTTGAAGATGCCAACACCCAGGGTGTGATTTTGCGTATCAATAGCCCTGGCGGCAGTCCGGTGCAATCTGGCTACGTGTATGACGAAATCAAGCGTCTTCGCGCTCTGCATCCAGATATCAAATTATATGCAGTTATCTCTGACCTGGGGGCGTCCGGCGCCTACTATATTGCTGCCGCTGCGGACGAGATCTATGCCGATAAGGCTAGCTTGGTTGGCTCTATTGGTGTGACGGCGGCCAGCTTTGGTTTTGTCGGCACCATGGATAAATTGGGCGTGGAGCGTCGCACCTATACGTCGGGCGAGCATAAGGCATTTCTTGACCCCTTTCAGCCAGAAAAGCCGGAGGAGCGCCAATTCTGGCAAACCGTGCTGGATACCACTCATCAGCAGTTCATTCGCCAGGTCAAGGCTGGACGTGGTGATCGCCTGAAAGAAACGCCCGATATGTTCAGCGGTTTGATCTGGTCTGGTGAGCAGGCGCTCGAGTTAGGCTTGATCGATGGTCTTTCCAGTACATCAGCGGTTGCGCGTGACGTTATTGGTGCTGAAGAATTGGTCGACTTCACCCATCAGGAGTCGCCGTTCACTCGCTTCACTCGCCAGCTGGGTGCGAGTATGGGTTCCAGCTTGGCAGCCGAGCTGGGCTTCTCCGATCCGCCTTTGCGTTAACAGCTGTTCTGGCTCAGGGCAGGTAAATACCTTCCTGAGCCAGCATTTGGCATAGGCGGATCAAAGGAAGGCCGATCAAGCTGTTGGGGTCGTCTCCGTGCATTCGCTCAATCAGGCTGATGCCAAAACCTTCTGATTTGAAGCTGCCTGCGCAATCGTACGGTTTGTCCTGCAATAGGTAGCGCTCTATTTGGTCAGTATTCAGTTCGCGAAAAGTAACCGAGTAAGGTTCCATCGCAACCTGATGCTTGCCGCTGGCACTGTTGAGCAGGCACAGCGCAGTTGAAAAAGTCAGGGTTTTGCCGCTGCTGCGCGTGAGTTGCTCGCGGGCCTCAGCGTGTGTGCCTGGCTTGCTCACCAATTCATTGTCCAGCAGCACGACTTGGTCTGAGCCAATTATCAAATGAGCGGGGTAGCGTGCCTGCAGTGCTTGCGCTTTGGCCAGTGCCAGGCGCCGTGTGAGCTGCTCTGGCTGCTCATTCTGTAACGGTGTTTCATCGACGTCGGGCGCGGCGCTCTCGAACGGTAAGTGCAGGCGCTCGAGAAGCGATTTGCGATAGCGTGAGCTCGAGGCCAGAATCAATGGCAGCATGGGTTTTCTCCCTTTTTTTACGTGGTGTATATTACCTGCACGTCAATAAAGCTGGCGAGTCGACTAGCAGTTGTTGTTTGGGTTGCAAATAGTTTTGACAGTTGGCTCTCCTGCCCCTAGAATTGCGCGCTTATGTCTGGAACCATACCCTCATACGTCGAGCCAATGCGGCTTGTTGATCGCCAAATCACCCTTGAAGGCGTGGTTAAAGCGGACAGCATGCATCGTTTGGCGGCATTGCTATCTGCTCCCGCTGATGATGTGCAAGTAAAATTGCACTTCGCCCGCGACGAGCAAAAGATCGGCACCATGCATGGTCATTATCGGACCAATGCACCGTTGATCTGCCAGCGCTGCCTCGAGCAGGTCATTGTGCCGCTCGATAGCGAATGTGATGTAGGTTTTGTCGAAACTGATGAGGCTGCCAAACAGCTGCCCCGTCTTTATGAACCGGTTATTGTGGGTGAAGAACCGCTCGATCTGATTTCTTTGATCGAAGACGAACTGCTTCTGGCTTTGCCTGCAGTTCCGATGCACCCGCAGGACACATGTCAGCATCCGCCAGGGTATCGCCCTGAAACGGCGGAGCCGGAGGAAAAGTCTGAGAAGCCTAATCCTTTCAGCGTGCTGGCCAAGTTAAAACGCGATACCTGAGCTTAGGAGCTTATTAGTCATGGCTGTTCAGCAGAACAAAAAGTCCCGTTCCGCACGCGGCATGCGTCGTTCACACGATGCGTTGTCCTCCGCTGCCTTGTCTGTAGACAAGACCACTGGCGAAACCCATCTTCGTCACCACGTTTCTCCTGACGGTTTCTACCGCGGTCGTCAGGTTGTAAACAAGGACAACGACGAATAAGTTTTGTCCACGTCAATCCGTCTAGCGATTGATGTGATGGGCGGGGACTTCGGTCCCCGTTGCATTATCCCCGCTGCTATTCGTAGTCTTGCGCTTTTCCCTTCGTTGCACCTTATCTTAGTTGGCTCTGCGGACGTTATTGCACCGCTGCTTTCTGCTGCCCGTTATTCCGCCGATCGAATCTCTGTGGTACCTGCTTCTGAGCAAATTTTGGCTGATGATGCGCCGGCACAAGTGCTGCGTGGCAAGCCTGATGCTTCTATGCGGGTGGCCCTGCAGTTGGTACGCGACGGGCATGCAGAGGGCTGTCTGAGTGCGGGTAATACAGGAGCGCTGATGGTGTTGGCGCGCTCTGTGCTGGGTATGCTGGAAGGAGTTCAGCGCCCGGCAATCATGGCCGCTTTACCCGTCGCTGGGCACGATTGCCACGTTTTGGATTTGGGCGCCAATGTTGATTGTTCCGCCGAGCAATTATTCGAGTTCGCTTTGATGGGCTCGGCGGCAGCGGCGGAGCTGACCGGTAACCCCAATCCGCGGGTCGGATTGTTGAATATCGGTCACGAGGTCAATAAGGGTGCGCGGGAGGTGCGCGCTGTTGCTGCATTGTTGGCGGCCAGCGATCAGCTCAACTATGTTGGCCATGTTGAAGGTGACGGTTTGTTTCGCGGCGAGGCTGATGTGCTGGTGTGTGATGGCTTCGTTGGTAATGTGCTGCTCAAGGCCAGCGAGGGCGTGGCCAGCTACCTGCAAGCGGAGATGCGTGACGCGATGCAGGCCAGTCGACTGTTGCGCTGGATATCGCCTTGGGTGCGCCATTCACTGAAATCGATGCGACAGCGTAATGATCCTGATCGTCACAATGGGGCCAGTTTGCTGGGTTTGCGCGGCGTGGTAATTAAAAGCCACGGCGGCGCTGGCGAACAGGCCATGCTGGCCGCCATCGGCAAAGCAGTTAAAGCCTGCGAGGCTGATTTGCCTGCGCGGATTGCGCTGCGTCTGCAGGCGCCTCGTTGAGTTGCTGTGACCTGGCAGGGGCGCAGCGCATCCAAATTCCATTGCCGCACTCATGTGTCTAAACTCTCCTCACTCATTGGATAACAGGAAGATGGTATGACTAATTCCCTTGGCTTCGTTTTCCCCGGGCAAGGCTCGCAGTCTGTTGGTATGTTGGGCGAATTGGCCGAGCAACACGCTGTCATCAAAGAGACTTTCAATGAAGCTTCCGATGCGCTCGGTTACGACCTTTGGGCGCTGAGCCAAAACGGGCCAGAAGCTGACTTGAATCGCACTGATCGCACACAGCCGGCGATCCTTACTGCTTCTGTAGCCCTCTGGCGCCTATGGTGCCAGAGCAGCTCGGTGCGTCCTGGCTTCGTTGCTGGGCACAGTTTGGGTGAGTACTCGGCGCTGGTCGCGGCTGAAGTCTTGCCTTTTGCCCACGCGGTTCGTTTGGTTGAGCGTCGTGGTCAATTGATGCAGCAGGCGGTTCCTGAGGGTCAGGGTGCTATGGCAGCGATCCTGGGGCTTGAGGATGAGCAAATCATCGAATTGTGCGCAGCAGCCTCCCAAGGCCAAGTGGTTAGCGCTGTTAATTTTAATGCTCCCGGCCAAGTGGTTATTGCTGGGGAGGCTGATGCCGTAGCCCGTGCTATCGATGCCTGTAAGAATGCCGGCGCCAAGCGCGCGATTGCGCTGCCGGTTAGTGTGCCGTCACATTGTGCGTTGATGGAGTCTGCAGCTGAGCAGCTGTCAGTCGACTTTGCCGCTTTAAAGTGGCAGGTGCCTAGCATTACGCTGGTACAGAACGTGACGGCGCGTCCAGCCGCCGACGTTTCTGATGTACGCCAATTGTTGGTTGAGCAGCTTTACAGTCCAGTACGCTGGGTTGAATCGGTGCTTTATATGGCAGAGCAAGGCGTTACCGATCTGGTGGAATGTGGTCCAGGTAAAGTGCTGGGTGGTTTGAACAAACGCTGCACTAAAGCGGTCAACAACCACAGTTTAGAAAGCGTTGCGGGCTTCACGGCGTTCAGCGAACTCTTTGCATAAGGAATTTGATATGAGTCTTGAAGGAAAAGTCGCGCTGGTTACAGGCGCAAGTCGTGGTATCGGCCAGGCTATTGCTCACGCTCTCGCTGCCCAAGGCGCCATTGTGGTGGGTACTGCGACCAGTGATCAGGGCGCGCAGGCGATTGCCGATAAGTTGGCAGAAGCAGGCTACAAAGGGACCGGTTTAAAGCTCGATGTACGCGACGCTGAATCGGTTGCTGCCGTGCTGAGCAGTATTACTGATAGTTATGGCGCGCCAGCAATTTTGGTTAATAATGCAGGTATCACCGCCGATAATCTGCTGATGCGCATGAAAGAGAATGAGTGGGATGATGTGCTGAACACCAATCTTGGCTCCGTTTACCGCCTGTCCAAGGCTGTGTTGCGGGGCATGACCAAGAGCCGTTGGGGGCGTATCATCAACATCAGTTCTGTGGTTGGCGGCATGGGTAATGCGGGTCAATCAAACTACGCTGCGGCTAAGGCTGGCATGGAAGGTTTCACTCGCGCACTTGCGCGTGAAGTGGGCTCTCGTGCTATTACTGTGAACGCCGTAGCACCAGGTTTTATTGACACAGACATGACGCGTGCGCTTAATGACAGCCAGCGTGACGTGATGCTGGAGCAGATTCCGCTTGGTCGTTTGGGTCAAGCTGATGAAATTGCAGCCGCAGTAGGCTTTCTTGCCAGCGAGTCGGCAGGCTACATTACCGGGGCAACATTGCCGGTCAATGGCGGTATGTACATGAGCTAAGGTGGGTTTCCATCTAGGCTAAACTCATGTTTTTGCATGATTTTTTCTTGGGTACAGGCCCAACAGGCCTAGCACCTTTTACGATAGAAGCGATTGACGCTTGAAACTAAGCAATTTGTTTCTATAAACTACCCGCAGTCCGGCTTCTCGGAACTGCAAATAGGAGTGAGAACAAGGTATGAGTACCATCGAAGAACGCGTCAAGAAAATCGTTGCCGAGCAGCTCGGCGTCAAAGAAGAAGAAGTGACCAACAGCGCTTCTTTTGTTGAAGATCTTGGCGCTGACTCCCTGGACACCGTGGAGCTCGTTATGGCCCTCGAAGAAGAATTCGAGACCGAAATTCCGGATGAAGAAGCCGAGAAAATCACCACCGTCCAAGAAGCAATCAACTACGTGAACTCTAACGAGAAGTAATCACGCAGTCTGCTGAAAGGTCACAAAAAGCCGCAGTGCTCTCAAGTAACTGCGGCTTTTTTGTATGTCCGAATTATGGTGATACGCAGCCTTGTGCGGGTTGCCTTGCTGCCCGGCGCGTTTGCACCGACAATATGGCAGGTTCGCGGCGAGGGCTCTGCTCTTTTGCCGTTGCTATACAGAGTTGAATGAATAAGGAGTTCGCTGTGTCGCGTAGACGCGTCGTGGTAACCGGTCTGGGTATGCTGTCACCGTTGGGTAACACGGTAGAGAGCAGTTGGCAGGCCGCCTTGGCTGGCAAAAGCGGTATTGCCACTATCGAGCATATGGATGTTAGCGCTTTCAATACGCGCATTGGTGGCTCCATACGTGATTTCGATGTCGAGTTGTATATGGCAGCGAAAGAGGCGCGCAAGCTTGATCTGTTCATTCAGTACGGCTTGGCTGCCTGTGCGCAATCGATCAAAGACTCCGGCATTGAGATCACCGATGAAAATCGTGATCGCATTGGCGTAGTCATGGGGTCTGGTATCGGTGGCCTAACCAATATCGAAAAGAACTGTGAGCAATTGCTCAATAGTGGTCCGCGCCGTATTTCCCCATTCTTTGTGCCGGGGTCGATCATCAATATGGTGGCCGGGTACCTATCCATTCAATATGGTCTGCAAGGCCCGAATTACGCGATGACCACTGCGTGCACCACAGGTACGCATAGCATCGGCATGGCGGCGCGCAACATCGCCTATGGCGAAGCCGACATGATGGTGGCGGGCGGTTCGGAAATGGCAACCAGTGGTTTGGGCTTGGGTGGTTTCAGTGCGGCTCGAGCAATGACTACCCGCAATGATGACCCGCAAGCTGCCAGTCGCCCTTGGGATCGTGATCGCGACGGCTTTGTGCTGTCTGATGGTGCCGGTGCCATGGTGTTGGAAGAGTACGAGCATGCTAAAGCACGCGGTGCCAATATTTACGCTGAGCTGGTTGGATTTGGCATGAGCGGTGACGCCTTCCACATGACAGCGCCACCGGAGGACGGTCGCGGCGGTGCCAAGTGTATGGTCAATGCGTTGAAAGACGCTGGACTGAACCCAGACGAAGTCGACTACATCAATGCGCATGGTACTTCCACTTCAGCGGGAGATCTGGCCGAGACCCGCGCAGTAAAAAGTGTATTTGGTGAGCACGCACACAAGCTGGCCATCAGCTCGACCAAGTCTATGACCGGTCATTTGTTGGGTGCTGCCGGCGCGGTAGAAGCGGTGTTCAGCGTATTGGCATTGCGCGATCAGGTTGCGCCGCCGACCATTAACCTCGACAACCCTGATGAGGGCTGCGATCTCAACTATGTGGCGCATACTGCTCAGCAGCGCCCTCTGAATGTGACGCTCTCCAACTCCTTCGGCTTTGGTGGCACCAACGGCAGTCTGGTTTTTCGCCGCTGCGAATGACAGCTGACGCTACGATGTCAGGCGCAACTGCAGTTACCTTGCTCAACGGCCAAGCAGCTGATTGCTTGCCGTTGAGTGATCGCGGCCTGGCCTATGGTGACGGACTATTTGAAACCATTCGAGTGATTGGTGGCGCGGCCCCTTTGTGGTCGCGACATCTGCAACGCTTGGCACGCGGCTGCCATTCCCTGCGTTTTGACCTGCCGGCTGAGCAATTGACCGCCGAGGTCGATCTGTTGGCGCAACGTCTGGTTGACGGCGTGATCAAGCTAATTCTCACTCGGGGTAGTGGTCAGCGCGGTTATGCAATGCCGTTACCGGCTGAACCCAACCGCATATTATTGGGCTCACCGGCTCCTGCTTATCCCTTGGTAAACGCTGAACAAGGTATCCGTCTGTTTGCCTGTCAAACCCGCTTGGGTCATCAACCTGCACTCGCCGGTTTGAAACATTTGAACCGATTGGAGCAGGTATTGGCGCGTAGTGAGTGGCAGTCTGACGACTACGCTGAAGGGCTGGTGTGTGACCTGACAGGGCAACCGATAGAGTGCACCATGAGTAATCTTTTCTTACGGATCGCTGGTGTATGGGTGACCCCTGAATTGACCCAGTGTGGTGTGCAGGGGGTGATGCGTGATCTGCTGATAGAAGCGAGCACGCAGCAAGGTGAACCTGTGCAGGTGCGCGCGGTTAGCTATCGTGAGCTGCTCGATGCAGACGAAATCATGTGCTGTAACAGTTTATTTGGCGTCTGGCCGGTGATTCAATTGAAAGACCGGCATTGGCCGGTTGGCCCGTTCACGCGACAGATGCAATCCTTGGCAAAACAGGTTTATTTGTGAAAATTCTCGGCAAGATCATCGTCTTTCTTTTCGTGGTGGGAACCCTGCTGGTATTGGGTGGAGGGCTTTGGGGCTTTTTAACGCTGCAAACCGCTTTGCATCAGCCGCTGCAATTGCAGGAGCCAAGGACGCTGGACGTTCCGCCCGGCAGTACACCTGCAGGCGTATTCGCCAAACTCGAGCGCGAGCAGGTATTGGACGATAGCGCCTGGTTGCGTCGTTATTGGCAATGGCAAATGGAAGGCGCGGTGCTGCACGTAGGTGAATACGCATTGCAGCCTGAGATGACCGCCGCCGAGCTACTGCACTTGCTCGAACGTGGCGACGTGCTGCAGCGCCATTTGACGCTGGTTGAAGGCTGGAACTTCACTCAGGTGCGGGCGGCACTGCGGCAGGCCGAACGTCTCGAGCAGACCTTGCCCGAAGAGTGGAGCGATGCGCAGGTGATGGATGCGCTGGAACTGTCAGATGTACATCCGGAAGGGCGTTTCTTCCCCGACACCTACCAATACACGCTAGGCATGAGCGATCGCGACCTTTTGCAGCGCGCCTATCAGCGTATGGAGCAGCAACTGGCCGAAGCCTGGGAGGCTCGGGCCAAAGATTTGCCTTTCGATACCGCCTACAAGGCGCTGATCATGGCATCCATCGTTGAGCGTGAAACCGGTGTGCCTAGCGAGCGGCCAGAGATCGCCGGGGTATTCACGCGTCGCCTAAATATTGGTATGAAGCTGCAAACGGACCCAACGGTAATCTACGGTATGGGCGCTGATTACGACGGCAGGATCACCCGTCGAGATCTCACCAAGCCAACGGCTTACAACACTTACACCATCGATGGTTTGCCGCCCACGCCTATTGCTATGCCCGGTAAAGAAGCTTTGTTGGCGGCGGTGAATCCCAAGCCCGGCAAGAGTTTGTATTTTGTTGCTAAGGGTGACGGTTCGCATGTGTTTTCCAATAGTCTTGCTGAGCATAACCGTGCGGTGCGTGAGTACCAGATGCGTCGGCGGGCAGACTATCGATCCTCTCCCGCGCCCGTCTCGGCAGGAGAGGAGGGCGAGCAATGAGCGGTCTATTCATCACCTTTGAGGGGCCAGAGGGCGCGGGCAAGTCGACCAACTTGCAGCACGTCGCGGAATCTCTGCGCTCGGCTGGCTGCGATCCGCTACTGACCCGTGAGCCCGGCGGTACGCCAATCGCCGAACAGATCCGCGATTTATTATTGGCGAACCACGCTGAACAGATGAACGACGATGCCGAGCTGCTGTTGATGTTTGCCGCCCGCGCGCAACATCTTAATCAAGTCATACGTCCTGCGCTGGCTGCCGGGCGAGTGGTTATCAGCGATCGCTTTACCGATGCGACTTATGCTTATCAGGGTGGTGGGAGAGGCATAGACGTCCGCCGCATCGCGGACTTGGAAACTTGGGTTCAGGGTGACTTGCGCCCAGATCTCACGCTGCTGTTCGATGTGCCAGTAGAGGTTGGCTTGGCAAGAGCTAAAGCACGAAGTGCGCTCGACCGCTTCGAGCAGGAGGAGCGTGCTTTTTTTGATGGGGTGCGTAATACCTATCTGGCGCGGGCAGCAGACGCGCCTGAGCGCTACCGGGTAATCGACGGCAGTGGCTCGCTGAAATCTGTGCAGGCTGACTTGCAACCGATTATCAAGTGGGTACTGGAGCGCTGGCATGCTTGAACCTGCTCGGCATCCAGCGCCGTGGCACCAGCCGCTGTGGCAGCGCTTAACAGCGCAACAGGATTTTGCCCACGCTTACCTGTTTACTGGGCAAGCTGGTTGTGGGAAGCGGCGCTTCACTAGCGCTTTTGCTGCCTTTTTAATGTGTGATACGCCCGATGCTGGAGCGGCCTGTGATCAATGCCGCAGCTGCCATCTGCGCCTCGCTGGCAGTCACCCGGATTTGTTGATGCTGGAGCCCGAGGAAGAGGGCAAGGCGATACGCGTTGATGCGGTCCGTCAGTTGGTCGACTTTCTCTCCCAGACCTCCCAGCAGGGTGGTCGCAAGGTAGTCGTATTGCAGCCCGCGGAGGCGATGAATGTGAACGCTGCCAACGCTTTGCTGAAGTCGCTTGAAGAGCCCTCGGCTGAAACTTATTTGTTGCTGGTCAGCGATCAGCCAAGCCGCTTGCTGCCGACCATTCGCAGTCGTTGCCGGGTACAACCATTGGGGTTGCCGAGCCTCGAGGAGGCGTCAACTTGGTTATCCGAACAGTTACCCGAGCACTCCAGCAGCGATTGTGAACTGTTGTTGCAGATGGCGGGTGGTGCGCCCTTGCGCGCGCTTTCGTTGGCGCAGCTGGATGCGTTGGGTCAGCGCGAGAAAGTGGTTGAGGGCATCAAGGCGTTACTCAAGGGACAGGTGGCCCCGTCTCGGCTGGCCGAGCAATGGAATCCGATTCCCATTGATTTGCTGTTGGACTGGTTCTGCGCCTGGACGCTGGATCTGCTCAAACTACAGCAGCAAGCCAGTGACGCATCGGTCAGCGCCGATATGGACAAAGTGCTCGGCTACATGGCAACTAAACTGGACGTAACGCGTTTGCTGGCCTGGCAGGATTGGCTACTGGAGCACCGTAGGCTATTTGCCAGCAAAGCCAACCTGAATCGCGTACTCTTTCTTGAAAAGGCGCTCGTGCAGTGGAAAAACCTGCTGGAAAAGCGTTAACCTGATCTCCGTGATACCCCTCCCAACAAGGATAGAGCGATGAGCAATCCCACTCCTCCTGGCCCGCGAAACGGTATTTTGTCGCTGACCATTAAGGATAAGTCGGTTCTGTATGCGGCTTACATGCCGTTTGTGAAACACGGCGGTCTGTTCATTCCGACCAACAAAAATTATCGCTTGGGTGATGAAGTTTTCATGCTGTTGAACCTCATGGAAGAGGCTGAAAAAATTCCGGTTGCTGGCAAGGTGATCTGGGTCACTCCCAAAGGCGCCCAGGGTAACCGCGCTGCCGGTATCGGCGTGCAGTTCAGCGATCAAGACAACACCGCACGCAGCAAGATCGAAACCTATCTTGCCGGCGCGCTTAAATCAGACCGTCCTACTCACACCATGTAATTCATGCTCATTGACTCGCATTGCCACCTTGATCGTCTCGATCTCACGCCTTATGACGGTTCGCTGGATGCTGCGCTGGACGCAGCCCGAGCGCGCGGAGTAGAGAAATTTCTTTGCATCGGCGTGGATGCTACGAATGCACCCGTAGTGCAAGCGTTGGCCGAACAATATGCTGACGTTTTTTGCAGCGTCGGTGTTCACCCTTTAGATCTGAAAGACAGCGCTCAGACAGACCTGGACTGGTTACTCACTGCCCTGGACCATCCGCGTACCGTCGCCATTGGTGAGACGGGGCTGGATTACCACTACGAGCCAGATTTAGCTGAGCAACAGAAAGATTCGTTTGCGGTTCACCTTCAAGCGGCAAAAATAACCGGCAAGCCAGTGGTTATTCATACCCGTGCGGCACGTGCCGATACCCTGACGCTGCTGCGTGAAGCTGACCTGCCCAACGCGGGCGTACTGCACTGTTTCACAGAAGATTGGGAGATGGCCCGCGCTGCACTGGATATGGGCTACTACATATCCCTCTCAGGTATCGTGACCTTTCGCAACGCCGAGGCGCTGCGTGAGGTGGCGCGTCAAGTTCCAGCTGATCGCTTGCTGGTTGAGACGGATTCCCCTTATCTGGCGCCGATTCCGCATCGCGGCAAGCCTAATGAGCCGCAGTTTGTTTGTGAGGTGGCCTCATTCCTTGCTGAATTACGTGGTGTGCCGGTCGAAACGCTGTGGCAGCAAACCGGCGATAACTTCCACCGACTGTTTCCGCTCACTGCTCGCTGACTTTCTGCGTAGACGCCTGTTCGTCCTGTTGAATTACCCCTAAAAAAAACCCGAGCTCTGGGGGAAGAGTTCGGGTTAAGACCATTAGGAGTGATACTGAGACAGGATAGAACCTGTCAGCTCAGACAGGCACTTGGGGGAGATGCTCATCTGATAGTTTGAGTATTGTTGAAATCCCCGCGCTTTCCAGCGCTTCTCCGGCTTTTTATAAACTGATTTGGAATACGTGCGCCTCGCTTTATCGTGAAGCGCTGTTAGCCCTTTGTTGGGCGATCAGTTCTTGCAGTCGAGAGACGGCTTTATCCAAGCAGGTATTTGCCGTGTAAAAATGCGGTGACCATCGAATCCCGCCGCCCCGTTGAGCGCAAATGACGCCCGCTTGCATGAGACCGCGATGCAGCACGGCGTGATCAATACCCTCGATGGCAAAGGTCACGATACCTGCTCTTCTTTCTTTATGTTTAGGGCTGAGCAAATGGCAGCCCTGAATCTGCTCAAGCTGGCTGATCAGGTAGCTCACGCGCTCTTGTAGCAACTCGGCTACTACATTCATGCCCGTTTCCAGCAGTAGCTCAAGGCTGGCAGACAGCGCGTGCTGCGCTAAGGTATTTGGGCTGCCGGCCTCAAAGCGCCGTGCTGAGCTGGCGGGCGTCCACTGCTGCAAATCGTAATTACCCATTGCCTCGACCATATGCCAGCCGTGTTGGGTTAGCTGTAAGTGCTCACGCACAGACTCATGGCAGTAGAAAACGCCTAAGCCTTCAGGCCCTAATAACCATTTATGACCATCTGCCATGGCGAAGTCACAATTGATCGCTTGTACGTCAAAGGGCAGGGCGCCAATTGATTGAATGGCGTCTACGCAAAACAGCACGCCACGCGCTTTGCAGGCAGTACCTAGTCGTTCGAGATCCATCCTCAAGCCGCTGGCATATTGTACAGAGCTAATGGTCAGTAGCCGAGTTTGTGCAGTCATTGCGTCGATTAATGCCTGTTCGGGATCGTCACCCTCCAAAGCTATTTGCTGCAAGATGACACCCCGTGAGCTTAGTGCCTCCCAAGGAATGCGGTTGGAGGGAAACTCCTGATTGCTGGTGATGATCTCGTCCCCCTTCTGCCAATCGATGCCTTGCGCAACAAATGAGAGTGCCTCAGAGGTGTTTTTTACCAGGGCGATATCGTCTGTGGATGGCGCGTTAATCAACTGTTTTAACTGCTGGCGCAGGTGTTTTTCCAGCTTGGCCCAACGCGGATAATCACGCGCACCTTGATGGGTGTTCTCCTGCGCAAAGCGACTGACCGCCTTGGCGGCGCGTTGCGGCCATGGCGCTACCGCAGCGTGGTTGAGATAGCAGATCGCCGGATCGATCGGGAATTCGTGTTGCCAAGTGTGCGATGTGTGCATGCGGGCCTCCTTAGGGTCTTTTAGCATAGTGCTTGTATTTCTTGTGGGCCATGCCGAGCTGCCAATCCGACCAAAAAAGGCATTTCGGACAAAGTTGCGTACTCAACGGCCGCGCTCAGCAGCAGGATAAGCGTAGGCCAGTAAATAGGCATATTTGGACATGCTTGAACCCGCTAGTCAGCTTGTAATCAAATATGGGCATCGGGTCATCGGCTTGGCATAATAGGAGACATTCTCAGTTTGAGTTCTAGGTGTCTTACATGCAGAAAGAGTCACGGAAAGTTCGCGAATTTCGTCGTCGGGAGCAAGAGATCCTGGATAGCGCGTTGCGTCTGTTTCTTGAGCAAGGGGAAGACAGCGTCACCGTTGAAATGATCGCCGATGAAGTCGGCATCGGTAAGGGCACCATCTATAAGCACTTCAAATCCAAGGCGGAGATTTATTTGCGGCTGATGCTGGATTACGAGCGCGATCTGGCCGAATTGCTGCATTCCAAGGATATAGAGCGTGATCAGGAGGCTTTGTCACGCGAGTACTTTGCTTTCCGTATGAGCGACCCTGAGCGCTATCGACTGTTTGATCGGTTGGAAGAGAAAGTCGTCAAGGCCAATCAGTTGCCTGCCATGGTGGAGGAGTTGCACGCGATCCGTACGTCCAATTTCAATCATCTCACCGGTGTAATCCAAACCCGTATTGATGATGGCAAGCTGGAAGATGTGCCAGCCTACTTCCATTATTCCGCCGCTTGGGCACTGGTGCACGGCGCTATGGCCATGTATCACTCGCCATTCTGGAAAGATGTGATCAAGGATCAGGAGGGCTACATGCAGTTTCTTATGGATATAGGGGTACGCATGGGTAACCGCTCCAAACGCAAAAAAGATCATGAAATCATTGAACCGCAAAGCTGAGCGTACTGAACTCCGAACCTAGGGGCGGGGTCTATCTGGCAGTCCACATAGGAGCTTACCTTTGACCCCATCACGTATTACTTGCGGTTTGTTAGCATGTTGTTTGTCCATGCCGTTACTGGCGCGAGATTATGCTTATACCGATGCGCACCTGCATTACGTCGATTTCTTTCAGGAAACTGAAGGCATGCAAGTGTTGCTTGATAAAATGGATGAAAGCAACGTAGAGCACGTGATGCTGTCGGGTATCCCGGTTGCCAAGAAGTGGAGTGAAAACGAACCCAAGCGCCCGCGCTATTACGCGGGGGATGATGGTAGCGCCTATTGGTTTAGTGCAACTGACGTGTTGGTAGCCGAGGCCTACAAAAAATTGCCTGCGGAACAGCAGCCCCGTTTTCATCCTTTTCTCTCGGGCTTTAATCCCAACGACAAAAATTCGGATGCGCACATTCGCCGCATGCTTGAGCTTTATCCTGGCCTTTGGCAAGGGATTGGCGAAGTCTTTACTCGGCACGATGACCTGACTGCGCTGATTCATGGCGAGCCTCCACGCGCCAACAGCGATGCTATGGAGCGCGTTTATGACTTGGCTGCCGAGTACGATTTACCGGTCATGGTGCATAGCAATATTACGTCACAGCGTGAGCGTAACCCTTTGTATTTGCAGGAAGTAGAAGAACCACTGCGCAATCACCCGCGAGTACGCTTTATCTGGGCCCACGCTGGCACCAGTATGGAAATTCATCGCCACCAAACCAAACTCGATTTTTTGTTGCCCACCCTCCAACGCATGCTCAAGGCCTATCCCAATCTGTATATCGACTTGTCTTGGACGGTGCGTGAGCCTTATTTATTAGATAAGGATGGAAAGCCCAATGCTGAGTGGGTTCAGCTAGTTGAGGATTACCCCGGCCGCTTTATGCTCGGCTCGGACGTGGTGGGGCAGTTCGACAGTGTTGGCAAGTACATGCACGGTTTTGATGTTTTTTTGGATGCGCTGCCGGAAGATGTGGCGCATAAGGTCGCGCGGGATAACTTTTTGGCGATTTTGCCGCAGGAGCAAAATGATACTAAACAACCCGGCGAATAGCCGGGTTTTTGTGGTTTGCGGGCGATACTGCTGGATGGTTAGATCGGTGCTTTAACCATCGGTGGAGCTGCCCAGTAACTGCAACGGTGATAGCCCAGGAAGTTTAGGACTGAACCACTTGCAGGGTCTGGCACATCAAGGGTATTAATCTGCCCCAGAGACGTTTGTCCCCAGTTAGGGGCGACCCCATCGGTGCTGTTGGGGTTGCCGTCTTTGGCGAATTGAGTCCAGTAGCCGACCATGTGACCTGCTAGAGAGTCAATATTTGCATCGGTGCCAGTATAGCGAGATTTCATCACAGTCTCGGGGTAGAGAACGTAAGGGATCTCACCAGCATGCGTAGCGCCTAGCGGAAAGCTCGCGCCGGGCACGAGAGTCCAAGGCGCGTCTTCGTCTCGGAACCAATACTGATAAGTATTCATCGCAGCGGCAGAGAATGTGCTTGCCTGCGCATAGCTGTTACAAGCGAAGTTGGAGTCTGTCCAAATGGCAGATAGCGCCAACGATAAGCGGTTCTCACCTTCGGGATAGTATTCCAGGTACTTCGTGGCAATTGCATCTGCATCTAATCCGGAGCCAGCGAAAAGAGCTGCGACGCGAGACCGGTACTCCGCCTCACCCAGCGTATCGAGAGACTTTCCGTTAGTGAGTTCGTCCAGCGCTACAAATAACGTACCTTCATTTTGATTACTGCCGATCATTACATCAAGATTCTTGTTGAACTCGCCAGCCGCCAAAGAGGCTTGAATCGTTTTTGGCAACAAATCCGTTGAAGAATCCATGTTAGGTATAACCTGGGACCCTTGTACGGCGAGAAAACTGCTAGCCGGCAACGCTCGCAAGCAAGCGGCAGCTGTGTCAGCGTCGCTACAACTGAGGGCTGTAGCGGCTTTAGTACCAGTAGCTTGAGCAGCTTCTTTACTGGACTGGAATGGCGCGTATGACCCGCTCTGAACAATTGCGCGCTGGAAGAGGTTCTCAGCTTTAGCGCGCGGTGAAACGATGTGGCTCATTACACTGTGGCCGCCAGCTGACTCGCCGAATAGTGTGACGTTTGCAGGATCACCGCCAAAGGCTGCAGCGTTTTCCTTCACCCAGCGCAGCGCCTGTTGCTGATCCATTAAACCAAAGTTGCCACCGTCGGAATCTAGGCTTGGGTGGGCCATAAAGCCCAGCAGGCCTAGACGATAATTCATGGTCACGACAATCACGTCCTCCTGTACTAAGCGGGTTGGGTCGTACTCACCACCGCCATTTCCAAACACGAACGCGCCACCGTGAACCCATACCATTACCGGCAAGTTCTCGCCGGAGCTTGGAGCGTACACATTGAGGTATAGGCAGTCTTCATTGCCGGCGACGCTCCGTGTGGCAATATCCACCTGCACGCAGCTGTTACCGAATGCGCTGCTAAGTTGCAGTGTTTCATTCCTTTTTTCTGCTGCTTCGGTGGGGGCAAACCGCAGTTCGCCAACAGGCGGCTGGGCATAAGGGATGCCACGGAATACGCGGATGCCGTCCATACCTTCGATGGTGACACCTTTAACATCACCTTCGGTGGTGGTGACAGCCAGCGGATCAGGCGTGGCTACTTCGTCATCATCACTGCCACCGCCGCTACTTAGGCAGCCCGATAGGGTGATGGCGAGAATCGAGGCGGTGAGGGTCTTGAGCAAAAAGCCGGTACTGGCTTGGAAAGCGATCTCTTTCATTATTGTTTTTTCCGTTGCGCTGTAACTATTGTTTTTATGCGTTTTTAATCTGGCGAGGTGAGACATAATCTTTATGTGTTCAACCCTGTGCTGACTATATGTGATGGAGTCGACAGATTCCAAACCCGTGCGGGGGATTGGTTTTACGGTGATATTTGCTTAATATGCTCGGTTTTCTTCAGCCTTTTGCCTGCCGGGCTACCTCGCGTATTCAATCTTTCTCACGATTATCCAGTCCAAGGCTCTGCCCTTGAGCAACCAATGGAGTGCCACCATGCCCTTAGAGCAGGATTTCCCTGTCAGTTATATAGAGCCGGTGTTTCGTCCGCCCAGTGAGGCTCACTCACTGATCCTGCCGGTCACCAACGGCTGTTCCTGGAACAAGTGCACCTTTTGTGAGATGTACACAGCGCCGCAGAAAAAATTCCGCGCCCGCGATGAAGCAGAAGTACTGGAGGAAATCCGCCGGGTAGGTGAGAGTTACATAGTGCAACGCATATTTTTGGCGGATGGCGATGCCATGGTGTTGCCCACGCGCCGTCTGCTGCGAATCCTAGAAGCCATACGTGAGAATATTCCCAGCGTTGAGCGGGTGACTTCCTATTGCTTGCCGCGCAACATAAAACGCAAGAGTGTTGAAGAGCTGCGCGAACTCAAAGAAGCAGGCCTACAGATGCTCTACGTGGGTGCTGAGTCCGGTGATGATGAGGTGCTGGCGCGGGTCAACAAAGGCGAGACCTTTGCCTCTACCGCCGATGCCCTCAATAAGGCGGGCGAAGCCGGCCTGCAGCGCTCGGTGATGATTCTTAATGGTCTGGGCGGCAAAGCACTTAGTACTCAACACGCGGCGAACTCAGCGAAGCTGGTGAATCTGACGCAGCCAGAATTTGTGTCTACGCTGGTAGTAAACTTTCCGCAGGGGTTGGAGCGTTTCAAGGCGCAGTATCCTGATTTCGAAGAGTTGGATCAGTCTGCTTTGTTCAATGAGTTGCAGCAGTTTGTCGGTGCCCTGGCGCTGGACAATACGGTGTTTCGCAGCGACCATGCATCCAACGCGTTGGTGCTCAAAGGTGTGCTTGGGGAAGACAAGGCACGCCTGTTGGCGCAGATCGAGAACGCTATAGTTCGCCCTGAGCGAGCGCAGTTGCGACCCGAGTGGATGCGCGGGTTGTAAATCCCTTGGTCATGGCTGAAAGGAGAAGGTGCATGATGCGTTTGAGCTTGGCTCTAATGCTGGTATTGCTTGCTGGCTGCATGAAGCCCTCTGACATGACCCAGCAAGCCGGTTATTATTTGGGCGATGCTGGAGTACTCGATCACTACGACATCAAGCGCAGCAGCACCTGGACGTTACAGCCGGACTCCAAGCTCTACATCGCGCAAGGCCATTTTTTGCCAATTGGTAGCCCTTACACCAGGCCTAACGTTGTAGCTGAAGAAGCTTTCGCAGCTGCGGTAGAGGTGTTTCCGATGGTGCGCCGAGCATATCAACCCTTGGGGTTAGAAGAGGCGCTGCTGGAGGCTCGCAGTTATCAGTATGACTATCTGCTGTACACGCGGTTTGCTTCAGCCGAAGACGCGGTTGGCAGTCAGGAGCAATGGGAAACGTCCGAGCGCTGGGAAGATGTAGGTGCCGACAGTGGCGTGCTGCAACTGATCCTGATGGAGGTTGGCACTCGTCATCTGGTGGACTTCACTACCATCAACACCAAGGGCGGTTTTTTACAATTCTATAAGGCCAGCCCAGAAGATCTGTTGCGTCCTCCGCTGCAGGATTACACCCGTCAGCTGCTGGGGCGTCGCTGAGTTCTGCCGCGATTTGGTGAACCTGTCACCTAAGCCCGCTGTCTACTCGTTTCACCTTTCCATGGAGTGATTGATATGGCTGATCGTCCTTTGCCGGCGCAATCCTTGCTCGATAGTATCCCTCAACGCGGTGCGCTTCAGCGCCGAGAGCCCTCGCCAGTGCATCTCTGGAATCCTGAGCTGAGTGGTGAGATGGATATGCATATTACCCGCGATGGCACCTGGTACCACGAAGGTGATCCGATTGAGCGCAAGGCCTTGGCTCAGCTATTTTCCGGTATTTTGCGACTTGACGATGACGGCCGCTATTACTTGGTCACGCCGGTTGAACGCTGGGCCATTAAAGTCGATGACGCGCCCTTTGTTGCAACCCGTTTACAGGTTGAGGGAGAAGGCCAGGATCAGCGGCTGATCTTCACCACTAACCTTGAAGATGAAGTGACGGTCGATGCCGAGCACCCGATTCGCGTAGAGGTTGATAGTGAAACTCAAGAGCCGTCGCCTTATGTACTGTTACGCGGCAACCTGGAAGCGCTGATCAGTCGAAACCTGTTCTACGAGTTGGCTGAACGCGCAGTGGAACACAGCGTCGACGGGCACACGCGCTTGGGCGTGTGGAGCACCGGAGAATTTTTCCCGATAGACGGTTTCAAATAAGAGCATCCTTCAGCGCCCCGCGTCATTGCTGGGCGCGTTCTTGCCAAACCTTCTGCCTGCCTGAACCGCCTGTAAAGTCAACCAGAAAAGCGCCTAATCATTCTGTTTTTACGGTTGATATTTACCATATGTAGGTCTAGCATTCCCAAATTGCACAATAACTAGTGTTTCGTGCGCGAGAGGGGTCTACAGGCCAAAAGCCTGTAAGTCAATCCCTTAAGCGAGTTCGGTCGAGTGTTTCAGGAGAAATAAATGAGTCAGACAGCCAAGGTACAGCGCCTGCGCAATGTGGTTACCAGCATCCCCATGCAGCCCGCCTCAGAAGACATCTGGGATACCAAGTACCGACTCAAAACCAAAGATGGCGTCGCTATCGATGGGGTGGTCGATGAGACTTACCAGCGTGTTGCTCGTGCCCTGGCTGATGTGGAAGCACCCGAACTGCGCGAAGAGTGGAACGAGAAATTTCTCTGGGCCCTGCGCCACGGTGCTATCCCGGCCGGTCGGATCACCTCGAATGCCGGCGCGCTTGAGCACAAACCAGCGACCTCGACCATCAACTGCACTGTATCAGCCACCATCGGCGACTCTATGGACGATATTCTGTCCAAGTTGCACGAAGCCGGCCTGACTCTGAAAGCTGGCTGCGGTATCGGTTACGAGTTTTCGACCCTGCGCCCTAAGGGTGCTTATGTGTCTGGTGCTGGCGCTTACACCTCCGGGCCGCTGTCGTTTATGGATATCTACGACAAGATGTGTTTTACCGTGTCTTCAGCCGGTGGCCGTCGTGGCGCGCAGATGGCGACCTTTGATGTTGGCCACCCGGATGTAATGGACTTTATTCGTGCCAAGCGTGAAGGCGGTCGTCTGCGCCAGTTCAACCTCTCGCTGCTAATCACTGTCGAGTTCATGAAGGCGGTTGAAGAGGATACTGATTGGCAGCTGGCTTTCCCGTTGAATGCAGCTGAAGTTTTGGCCGACGGTATCAATGTGGATGATCCAGAACAGGTGATTTGGCGCGAATGGCCGAGTGCCGAGCGTTACGTCTCCCGCGAAGATGGCATGGTCGCCTGTCGTATTTTCCGCACCATCAAGGCGCGGCGAATCTGGGACATGATCATGGCATCGACCTATGATTTTGCTGAACCAGGCTTCATCCTCATCGACCGCGTCAATGAGATGAATAACAACTGGTTCTGTGAAGAGATTCGCGCCACTAACCCCTGTGGCGAACAGCCGCTGCCGCCTTATGGCGCCTGTCTGCTGGGTTCGATCAACCTTACCCTGTTCGTTCGCGACCCCTTCACAGAGAAAGCCCGTTTCGATTGGGACGAGTACCGTCGCGTAGTCGCCATCTTTACCCGGATGCTCGATAACGTAGTCGAGATCAATGGTCTGCCTCTGGAGCAGCAACGCAACGAGATTTTCCGCAAGCGCCGTCATGGCATGGGCTTCCTGGGTCTGGGCTCAACTATGACCATGCTGTGCATGAAGTATGGCGAAGAAAAGTCGCTGGAATTTACCGAAGAAGTGTCCAAGGAAATGGCTATGCAGGGCTGGCGCACCGCGCTGGAACTGGCAGAAGAGAAGGGCGCCGCGCCCATCATGGATGAAGAGTTCACCGTCACCGAAGCCATGCTGGCCAAGCGTCCGGAGATGGCCAAAGACGGTATCAAGGCCGGCGATGTGCTGCCCGGCAAAGTGCTCTGGGCCAAGTACAGCCGCTACATGCAACAAGTCGGCGCTGAGGATGCCCAGTTGGCTGCTGATTTGGCTGAGAAAGGTGGCCGCTTTACCCATCACAGTTCAATTGCACCGACCGGCACTATCTCGCTGTCGTTGGCCAACAACGCTTCAAACGGTATTGAACCCAGCTTTGCGCATCACTATTTCCGTAACGTGATTCGCGCCGGTAAGAAGTCGAAAGAAAAGGTCGATGTGTTCAGCTTTGAGTTGCTGGCCTATCGTCATTTTATCAATGCCGATGCATTGCCGAGCATGGAAGCGGAAACCCGTAACCTGCCGGAGTACTTTATCGCGGCTGATGATGTGAGCCCGGTTCAACACGTAGATGTGCAAGCTGCTGCGCAGAAATGGATCGACTCTTCGATCTCCAAAACCGCTAACGTGCCCACTGATTACGCCTATGAAGACTTCAAGCATATCTATCTTTACGCATTCAAAAAGGGCCTGAAGGGTTGCACCACCTTCCGCTTCAACCCAGAGGCCTTCCAGGGTGTGCTGGTCAAGGAACAGGATCTGGCCAACACCACCTACCGCTTCAAGTTGGAAGATGGCAGCTTTATCGAGGCCAAGGGCGGCGACGAAATTGAGTACGATGGCGAGATGCACTCCGCAGCGAACCTATACGACGCCTTGAAAGAAGGCTATTACGGCAAGTTTTGATGGGGTGCGCTATCGCGTACCGAACACGACCGAATTGAAAGCTGCGCACATGCGCAGCGAGGAATGCGTTACATGGTATTGAAGATCAATAGCAAGATTGTTGACTACGCAGTAGTCAAAGCCGATGAGCCAGCCAAGGCTCCAGACTCCAAGAGCGTCGCCCCAGCGATTGAAGAAATGCATGAAAAGCTCAAGCGTCCCGAGTTTCTTGAAGGCTCTACTTACAAGATCAAGACGCCTACATCAGAGCATGCGATCTACGTCACTATTAACGATGTAGTACTCAACCACGGCAGTGATCATGAAACCCGCCGCCCATTTGAGATATTCATCAACTCCAAGAACATGGAGCACTACCAGTGGATTTCAGCCCTGACGCTGATTATTTCCGCGGTATTCCGTAAGGGCGGCGATTGCACTTTCCTGGTGGAAGAACTGGGCAGTGTGTTTGATCCCAAGGGCGGCTATATGAAGCGCGGTGGTCGTTGGATGCCGTCGCTGGTTGCTGAGATTGGCGATGTGCTGGATCAGCATCTGAAGAGCATCGGTATGCTGTCAGATGAGATGGATGAGCATCAAGTTGCCTATCTTGAGCAGAAGCGCGCTGAGTTCAACAGTCTTAAGCCGCAAAGCCAAGCAGATGCGGATTGTGATGACAGTGCGTCAGCTTATCCTGCTGGCTCGCAGATGTGCGGTAAGTGTCACACCAAGGCAGCTGTACAGATGGATGGGTGTCTTACCTGCTTGAGTTGTGGTGATAGCAAGTGCGGCTAAGTTTTTGAGTTAGCTAGTTGTATCCCACAAAAAAACCGCCTTTTGGGCGGTTTTTTTGTGTATTGCAGTCTTTCCTATAGCTGTTCATGGCTTCACTTCTCGCCAAGGTCCATCATCAATCTGAGAAAGACTGAAGTTGTGGGGAGAGAAACCATAAAAAATGCCGGCAAGGCCGGCATTTTCAAAACGCTATTGGTGCTAAAGATTAATCCGCAATCTTAACCACCAACTTTCCGAAGTTTTTACCCTCAAGCAGCCCCATAAAGGCCTCTGGCGCATTTTCCAGGCCTTCCACGCGATCCTCTTTTACCCGCACTTTTCCGGATTCGACCCAAGGCGTCATGGTTTTCAAAAACTCTGGGAAGTGGCCGCCGTAGTTGTCGAAAATGATAAAGCCCTGCATGCGAATGCGTTGGCTAAGCATCAGACGCATCAGCTGTGGCATGCGATCCGGGCCGGCTGGCGCTTCGGTGGCGTTGTACTGAGAGATCAGGCCGCAGAGCGGAATACGCGCGTGGGGGTTGAGCAACGGCATGACCGCGTCGAACACTTTACCGCCCACGTTCTCAAAGTAGATGTCGATGCCCTTGGGGCAGGCGGCGGCTAGTTTGTCGTTGAGGTCTGCATCTTTGTGATCGATGCAGGCATCGAAGCCGAGCTCCTCAACAGCATAACGGCATTTTTCCGCACCGCCGGCGATACCCACCACATGACAGCCCATCTGCTTGGCAACCTGGCCAACGACGGTGCCGACCGGGCCGGTAGCAGCGGCAACCACGACGGTTTCGCCTTTTTTAGGCTGGCCAATATCGGTCAGGCCCATGTAACCGGTAAAACCAGGCATGCCCAGTACACCCAAGGCCTGCGAGGGTTCTTTCATGTTTTTGTCGAGGCGGAACACCATGGCGCCGTCGGACAAGGTGTAGTCCTGCCAGCCGGAACCGAAGCTCATGACCAGGTCGCCTTTGGCGTAGCCATCCAGCTTTGACTCGATTACTTCGCTGACCGTGGCGCAAGTCATTACGCTGCCGACGGGCACTGGGTCGGCGTAGGATTTTGCATCGCTCATGCGTCCGCGCATGTAGGGATCAAGCGACATCCAGCGGTTGCGTAACAGCATCTGGCCGTTAGCAACTTCGGGAATAGCTGTCTCTACCAGGTTGAAATTGGCAGTGGTTGGCGCGCCGACCGGGCGTGAGGCAAGTAGAATCTGGCGGTTGATCTTGGCTGATTGGGGCATAAAAAAGGCTCCTGTGCGCGCTGGCTTGAAAGGTTGCCGAGTTAACGGCGGATGCTCAGGATGCGCGCGCACTTGCAGGCGGTCAAGGTGACTAAACTGGGGGTGATGGGGCGATATTGATCAGGCCGAGACTGGGCTTTTAGTATTGCAGGCGGAACGCCAAGCGCGCAGAAAATCCTGCGCTCGGCCACCCTTATGGGGGTAGGAGCGCTCCCATATTCGCGCTAGGCTTGGTAGATCGTTTTCAGTTGAAATTGATACATGCTGGCGCTCGTAAATTAGCCAGGCAATGGCGGTAGCATAGGCTAGGTTGTAACCCAGCTCGGCATGCGGGTTCAGCAGAAAACAATGCTGACTAGCCAGGCCTCGCACTTTGCTGGCCAGCTCGGGCTGCAATGCGAGATGTGCATCCCAGATGTCGGTGTGCTGCTCTGGAGTGATCGCGTAGGGACCTATGGCTTGGGTATTACGCTGCAGGGCTGGCAAGCGTGCGGTGGTGAGCAGTGTGCCGAGTAGTAGTTGTTCCATTGCGATGCAACTGACGCCTAAGTACGTCAACGTGGGGCGAAGAATATTTTCCAAGAGATTGTCGGCGGCACTCAGTGCCAACAGGTTGAGAGGGAAAAGGTCTTGAGCGATACAATCTTGCGGTACGGGGGCAATGGAATTGGCAATCACGACTACATCCTGTTATTTACCTGCTTAAGCTAAAGCGTAGTCGTAAATTGTTGTTGTAAAGTACTGTTTTTAAATTATTTTAATCTTTTGATTTAAAACAATATAACCGCTTGCTATAAAGCCGAATGATTATAATAAAACCGGATGAAATATTATGACTGAGACCAGGCTGGTCGCTACGGGCACCGCTATTGATGAGCCTGCGCTGCTGGCGCAGGAGCGGGGCTTTGCCAGCCTGCGCTTCAGCGCACAACTTGAACCTGACTTTCAGCTGTTTTTGCATGCAAAAATGTGTGCGCGCGTGAAGATAGTGGCAATCTCATCAATTACTTTCATGCTGCTGTTTATGTTGCTGGATTACGTCTATTTGCCGCATTGGGTTAGCAACTACACGCTCTGTGTGCGGGGCGCTGGGTTGTTGATCGTCATCGCTGCTCTCTGGTACTCAAATCGTTTCGGCAGAGTTGCACCGCAGCGTGCCTTTGCGGCCGCCACGGTGGCTTATTTCTGTGCGGGGTTGATGGTCGTGATGATCATCATCGTGGCGCGACTGGCGGAAGTGTCGGTGCGCGTTACCCACGATGGTCTCTATCTGGTGCTGCTATCGGGTATGTTTTTGCTGGCCTTGCCGATGCGCCATGCCGTCGCGGGTTCCGGTGCCATCGTTTTGGTTTATCTGTTGGCGGAGTATTTCATTGGTTCTAGCCGCTCGATGGTGACGTCTGCCAGTATTTATCTAATCAACTTCACGATGATGGGCGCGTTTGGCGCGTATCTGTACGAATATATGCAACGTCGCGCTTACCTTAACGAGAACTTGTTAGAAGCGGCGCGCACCCGCGCCGAACGAGAAAGCCAAAGTAAAACGCGCTTTTTGGCTACCGCCAGCCATGACCTGCGGCAACCATTGCATGCCATGTCGCTGTTTATCCAACATTTGTATGAGCAGGTAGACAACCCAGCAGCCAGCAAGACGGTGGCCAAGCTGGCAGATTCGACGCACCTGCTACAGGCCATGCTTAACTCATTGCTGGATATGTCTCGGCTGTCGGTCGGTATGGTGCGCGCGCAGACGCGGTCGTTCAATCTTGAGCCTTGGTTAAGGCAGTTGCTCGATAGCCTCGAGCCATTTGCGGCGCGGCGGAGTATCAAGCTGCAACTACATTGCAATAAAGCCTACGCGGTGCTGAGCGACCCAGTGTTATTGGAGCGGTTGATTCGCAATTACCTAAATAATGCGCTGATTCACGCGAATGCAACGACCGTGATTATTGAGGTGCAACGTGTGGACGGGCGTTTGCGTATCAGTGTGGTGGATGACGGTTGCGGGCTCGCGGAAGCCGATCAGGAACGCATATATGAAGAGTTTACCCAGTTGCGTAACCCCGCTCGTACGCTCGATAAGGGGGTTGGCCTCGGGCTGAGTATCTGTCGGCAAATAGTGCATTTGCTCGAGTACCCGTCCGGGCTGCAATCACGCACTGGCGAGGGTTCGCGTTTTTGGTTTGACGTGCCTTTGGGCGAGTGGCAAACCCATGCCGAAACGCCCAAGCAGCAGCAGGCGCCTGCGCTAAGCGGTCAGGTGGCGCTAATTGAAAATGATCGAGTGAGTCGCGAAGCCATGCAAGCGCTGTTGTCAGCCTGGGGTTGTATTGTCTGGGCGTTTGAAAACGCTGAGGAGGCGGTGCAGGGGCTTAAAGGCATAGAAGTGGATGTGCTACTGACGGACTATCGTCTGGAAGGCGAGAGTGATGGTCTGATGCTGATAAAAACCCTGCGCGAACAAGGTATTTTCGCGGGCCCTACTGCGTTGGTAACCGCAGATACCTCTGAGGATGTGACGGAAGCAGCACGATTGGCCGACGTTGAGCTGCTTTACAAACCGGTACTACCGGCCCGTTTGCGGCGCGTGGTGCATAATTTGCTGGGGTTAAGGGTTTAATAGGGCTCCGGGCACGACGGGCATCCATGCCCGGCGGAGGTTTCGATGCCAGCGGACAGAGCTTAGAAGCTGACCAAACCCAATTTACGCGCGTTGCTGACGCACTCAGTGCGGTTATGACAGTCCAGCGATGAAAATAGCGCTTTCAGGTGGGTTTTTACAGTGTCTTCGGACAGCGACAGGCGCTGGCAGATTACTTTGTTGGGGAGGCCCTCGGCGAGTAGATCGAGAATTTCTAATTGTCTTGGTGTGATGCCCACGTCGCGCGCGCTACTGCGACGATCCAACGGATGGTTCTCGTCGCCGATCACCACTTGCGCGCCATAAAGCAGCTGAGTCACCGCATCCAGTAAGGTTTTGCCATCAGCCGTTTTACTAATAAATCCTGCCGCGCCTAGTTGCAGGGCGGCGTCCAGATCGCTGGGGCTGTTGCTGGCGGTGAGAATAGCTACCGGAACCATGGCATCTTCTGCACGTAACTTCTGTAGCAGCGCTAAGCCACTGCTATCGGGCAGCTGCAGGTCAAGCAGAACGAGATCGTAGGTGTTGTTCTGGACTTGCTGGATGGCTTGCGCAGCGTTGTGCGCGTGGTCTAGCTGAATTCCTTCGCAGAGGCTGCCCAGTGTCAGGCTGAGGCCGTCTAAATAAATCTGGTGATCATCAATCAACAACAGCCGGGTATCCGGCGGCAGGTTACTGCTCATATTCGTCATCCTCGACAGCTGCCTTCATGCCAGAAGGCCGGGCAGACTTGTTATTGTTCACCGAAGTGATAATAAGCAACCGCACCCGGTAGGTCCAGCGGTAGGCGTCGAGGCTGTGCGCTATTACTCGTCCGCTGAAGTAGGTGGCGGTAGACGGCGCTGTAGACTGCGTAATTCTGCACGTAGCTGACGTACTTCCTCGAGTAACTGAGCGTTCTCGCTGGGCGGAGCGAATTCTTGCTCCTGCTCGGCAACCCGCTCGCGCTGGTTCTGTATGGCATCGACGATGACGGCAATGAAAAGATTGAGCATCATGAAGGTGGCAATCAGAATGAAAGGTATGAAGTACAGCCAGGCGTAGGGGAACTCCTCCATAACCGGGCGCACAATGCCCATCGACCAGCTTTCCAGTGTCATTACCTGAAACAGGGTATAGAGGCTGGCACCGAGGGTGCCGAACCATTCGGGAAAGTGCGCGCCAAAAAGCTGGGTCGCGATGACTGCAGCGACGTAAAAAATCAGCCCCAGTAATGCCACAATACTACCCATGCCGGGCAATGATGACAGGAGCGACTGCACCACCATCTTCATGCTGGGTACGATTGAAATCAGCCGTAACACGCGCAATACGCGAAGGGCGCGTAGCACCGCGAGCGGCCCGCTAGCGGGAACCAGGGCGATGGCGACGACTGTCGTGTCAAAAAGCCCCCATGGGTCGCGCAGTAAACGCCAGCCATGAGCCACGAAGCGCAGGGTAATTTCTACCACGAAGCAGGCGAGGATCAGTTGATCAAGCGCTTTTAACCACCCGCCCCAATGTTGCATGGCGGTGCTGGAGGTTTCCAGTCCGAGAATCACCGCGTTGATCAAGATCAACGTGGTAACCAGGTACTGCACCCCTGGGCGGTCTAACCAGTCGGCCAGGCGCTGACGCCAAGGGAGAGTCAAATTCAGAGTGTCGGTCATGGGAGTCGTCGTTTAATCTCAAGCTCGCGCGAGCGGCGAGCCAGAAAATGTCTACTATTCGTCCTCGGCAAAGGCGCAAAGGGTGAAGGTGGGAATGCCGGCATCCTGCATGCTGCGCGAGCCACCAAGATCGGGCAGGTCAATGATCGCGGCCGCTTCGTACACGCTGGCCCCAGACTGACGAACCAGGCTCGCCGCAGCCATAAAAGTGCCGCCGGTAGCGATCAGATCATCGAGCAGTAAGACTTGTTCGCCGCCGCTGAGCGCATCACGGTGCATCTCTAGCGTGGTTTCACTGTATTCGGTGGCGTAGCTCTCGCGCAGAGTGTCAGCGGGTAATTTGCCGGCCTTGCGGAACAGTACCAGCGGTTTATTCAGCTCATAAGCTAGCACTGCCCCGAGCAGAAAGCCCCGCGCATCGATGGCCCCTATATGGGTGACCGGTGATTCGACATAACGTTGAATCAGGCTGTCGGCAACCATGCGCATGGCACGCGGCGATTGATAGAGGGGGGTGATATCGCGAAAGGTGACACCGGGTTTAGGAAAGTCTGGCACCGGGCGGATTAGCGATTTTATGGTGTATTCGTCGAAGATCATGAATTTTCCTGCGGGTCAGTCGAGTTGGCCGCCCGCCAGAGCGCAGAGCTCGGCGTGGTCGAGAATATCTATCTGTTTGCCTTCAGCTGCTATCAAGCCTTGTTGCTGAAAGCGGGTGAACACGCGCGATACCGTTTCTACCGCGAGGCCAAGATAGTTGCCAATATCGTTGCGCGACATGGACAAGCGGAAACGGTTGGCCGAGTAGCCACGTGAGCGCAAGCGCGCGGATAGGTTAATCAGTAGGGTAGCGATGCGTTCATCGGCGGTCTTTTTCGAGAGCAACAGCATCATCTGTTGGTCATCGCGGATTTCGCGGCTCATCAGCCGCATCACCTGGCGGCGAAGGTTCGGTATGCTGGCGGTAAGATCATCGAGTCGCTCGTAGGGTATCTCGCAGACCGAAGTAGTTTCCAGCGCCTTGGCTGAGAGCGGCTGACGTTCGCCATCCATGCCCGACAAGCCGATCAGTTCACCGGCCAGATGAAAGCCGGTGATCTGCTCTACGCCCGCATCGTTGACGCTGAAGGTCTTGATAGTGCCGGAGCGTAGGGCATACACAGAGCCGAAAGTATCGCCCTGACGAAACAAAAGCTCGTTTTTGCGCAGCGGCTTGCCGCGTTTGACGATGGCGTCGAGAGTGTCCATTTCGGTGTCGTGCAGCGCTAACGGCAGGCACATCGACGCCAGACTGCAATCTTTGCAATGGGCTTCAGGGAGCGCGCGAAGTTTGATGGCGTCAGTCATGGCAGGGTTTGTCTCGTGATGCGTTAAATGCAAGCGTACAACAAGGCTCGGTGGGATACACGCCGGGCTATGCGCAAAATGTTGCCATTAATGATGAGCGTGCTCTTGGTGGCTGGATTCCTGCAAACTCGCCGGTGGTGACAGTGCGCTTATAACCCACTGTTGGTGGGGCCCCGGCAGTGTCCAAAGACCGAAAGCGATGATCAGACTAGCGGCGCCAACACGTAGGCTGCGTTTGCGTAGCAGCGTAGTGAGTTTGTCGGCCGCGGCACCGGTTGCCAGCAAAGTGGGTAGGGTGCCCACGCCAAAAGCCAACATCAGCAGGGCAGAGGTGGCGCTGCTGCCGTGGCTGCTAGCCCACACCAGCGAGCTGTAGACCAGGCCGCAAGGTAACCAGCCCCAAAGCGCACCTAGCACCAGTGCTTGTCTTGGGCGATGGACAGGCAGCAGCTTGCGCGCGCGTGGTTCGATATGCCGCCACAGACCACGGCCCACGCTTTCAATGCGGGTGAGACCAGACCACCAATTGGCCAGATACAGGCCCATGCAAATCATCAATAAGCCAGCGATCGTACGCAATACCGGCGCCAACCCCATACCTTGTAGAGCCCAGCCAAAGCTACCCAGCAGCGCGCCCGCGATGGTGTAACTGGTGATGCGGCCCAGGTTATAGCTGAGGAGGATGCGCCATAGCGGCCAGCCCTGGCGCTGGTCCGCCGGAATGGCCAGCGTGAGCGCGCCCATCAAGCCGCCGCACATGCCAATGCAATGGCCGCCGCCGAGCAGCCCGAGTGCTAAAGCAGTCAATACCTGTGGCAGCAAATCCGCAGTCATAACGACTTGTCGTCTCGTGTTTTTATCGCCGGCTGGTCGTCATGCTGGCTTTGCGCAGCCAGGTGAGCAGGATCGTCTTCGTCAAATAGAATGCTATGCGCGGGGCTGTCGAGGTCATCGTACTGGCCGTTGTTGACCGCCCAGTTGAATACCCAGATGGCGATGACCACCAAGAGTATGGCTATCGGAACCAGAATGTAGAGTACGGTCATGCGCTGATCTCCACGGCTGAAGTGATGGGTTGTTGCGGCGTTTGCACTTTTACACGAGTAAGGCGCAACGCGTTGAGCACCACCAGCAATGAACTGGCAGACATACCCAATGCGGCCCAGGCTGGGGAGACCATACCGAGCGCCGCGAGTGGCAATATCGCGAGATTGTACAGGCTGGCCCAAGTAAGATTTTCAATCATGATGATACGCGTACGCCTGGCCACTCGCAGGCTGTCTACCAAGGTCAGAAGCCGACTATTGAGCAGTACCGCATCGGCATTGGTCTTGGCCAGATCAGAAGCGTTGCCCATGGCGACGGAAATATCAGCGCTGGCTAGTACCGGCACATCGTTGACGCCGTCTCCCAGCATCAGCACCTTTTCGCCACGCGCTTGCTGCGCCTGCACGTAAGCCAGCTTCTCATCGGGATCGGCGTTGCCAATGGCTTCACTGATGTTGAGCTGCGCCGCCATGCGTTGCACTACGGGTGATTGATCACCTGATAGCAACACTACACGCAGGTTGCGCGCCTGCAAGGCCGCGACCATAGTGACTGCGTCACTGCGCAAACGGTCATTCAAAGCAAACCAGGCAATCGGCGCGCTGGCGCTGCCCAGTAGTAACCACTGGCCTGGGGCGTCGGGGTAGGCCGGGGCAGGGTACTGACCCAGCGCACTGACGAAGTCGGGCTTGCCGATGCGCAAGGTGTGACCCTCGCAGTCGCCCTGCAAGCCTTGTCCCGGCACATTGTCTACGCTGCTGGCGCTCTGCACGCTTCGGCCGAACGCGCGGGCGATGGGATGCTCTGAGCAACTCTCAAGCATACGTGCCCAGTGCAGTGCTTGCTCGGCGTTGTGGCCGTCAAAGGGTTGGATCTGCTCCAGAGTCATACGGCCTTCGGTTAAGGTGCCGGTCTTGTCGAGAATCACGGTGGTGATTTGGTTGATACCTTCGAGCACATGCCCGCGGGTGATCAATAGTCCGAGTTTATGCAGGCTGCCGGTGGCGGTTGTCAGTGCTGTGGGTGTGGCGAGAGAAAGCGCGCAGGGACAGGTGGCGACGAGCATAGCGATGACAATCCAAAAAGCGGTACTCAGATCACTCAGCCACCACCAGGCGCTACCTACCGCGACCACTGCCAGCAGTACGGTGAGCAGAAAATACTGCGCTACTTGATCAGCCAGCTGCGCCAGCCGAGGCTTATCGGATTGCGCACGTTCCAGCAGGCGCACAATCGCAGATAGGCGGGTCTGATCGCCTAGCGCGGTAATTTCAATCTGCAAGGGACCTTCGACGTTCAGCGTACCCGCGGTTACCGGGTCGCCGGTACGTTTGGCTATCGGTAAGTATTCGCCCGACAGCGCCGATTCATCCACGCTGCTGTTGCCGTGTAGGATGCGGCCATCTGCGGGGATGCTCTCGCCGGGTTTAACCTCTACTGTGTCGCCGGTCTTGAGTTCATCCAGCATGATGCGCAGGCTGCTGCCGTCAGGCTGGATGCGCACAGCACTGGGGGGTAACAAATTGACCAGTCGCGCGGTGCTTTCTACTGTGCGTTGGCGAGCGCGGCGTTCAAGGTAGCGGCCAGCCAACAGGAAGAAGGCAAACATGGTGACCGAGTCGAAATAGACTTCGCCGGTGCCGGTGATGGTGGCCCAGATGCCGGCGAGATAGGCGCCACCGATTGCCAGTGAAACAGACACATCCATGCTCAGTCGGCGATTTTTTATGTCTCGCCAGGCACCTTGAAAGAAAGGCGCGCAGCTGTAGAACACCACCGGGGTGGTCATCAGCAAGCTGGCCCAGCGCAGTAGGTGTGCCATGCCTTCAGTAAGGTCTTGATCAAACTCTTCGTAGAGCGCCATAGTCGCCATCATCACCTGCATGAACATCAAGCCGGCTAGGCCCAAACGACGCAGGTAGCGACGGTTCTCTGTGGCGATCTGTTCGGCGGCCTTGTCAGGCTCATAGGGGTGGGCGGTATAGCCGATACGGCGTAGCCCGGCGATGAGGCTGGAAAGCTTAATCTGGTCTGCTTGCCAGCTCAGGCTGAGGCGCTGATTGCCCATGTTCAGGCTGGCATCAATCACGCCCGGTTGGGCGCGCAGGTGGCGCTCAATCAGCCAGCAGCAAGCGGCGCAATTGATGCCCTCGATTAGCAGTTGAATGTGCGGCTGCTCACCGTTGTTTTGCTTGCTCTGGCTGTTCTGGAGATAACGCTGTTGCACGTCGTCGCGGTCATACAGCTCTAGCTCTTCCTGCAACACCCGTGGCATGGCCTCGGGGTTGGCAGAGCGCTCAGTACGATGCTGGTAATAGGACTCTAGTCCCGCACCGCAAATAGCTTGCGCCACGGCGAGACAGCCGGGGCAGCACATCGGTCGCTGCTCGCCCAGTATTTGCGTGTGCCAAGGAGCGCTGGTGGGAACCGGTTCGCCGCAGTGAAAACAGGGGTTGGGTTGCGCCATCAGTTACTGCGCGGTGATCTGGTATTGCTGCCCGGGCGCCATTTGCAGCTCGCCGGTCACGCGCCAGCCATGGTCACCCGGCTTGTCCGGATCACTCAGCTCAATATAACGACGACCTTCAATCTGCTGTTCCAGCTGACCGGTGTAGGTGTTGTCCTTGATCTGCCGCAGGGTGATCGCGCGATCTTTTGATGCATGTGCGGGGGAAATCAAATCCAGTGTCAGGCTGCGTGGCATGGCGGCAAAGTCGCCCTGTAGCTGCATGCTGATATCGCCGGTGACTTCGTCAATATCAAAGTTAGCGGTCACATTCAGATCGCGAGCCATATGGTCGCGACCCAGATACATGTTGATCGCCTTGCCTTCAGTGTAATAGTTGTCGCGTACCAGGCTGTCGGGATTAAGCATGGCAATAAATAGCAGCCCAAGGCCAATGAAGACGGCGAAGGCGAGAATGGCAATGACGAACCACGCCCAGAACTGCTTGTACCAGGGCGCGATTTGATTATCAGCTTGCATGCGTGTTCCTGTGGTCATTAACGTACTTTGGGCGCCATGAAACGGCTCTCGGATGTAGCTATTACGCTGTCGTCGTCGGTGGCGATAACTTCAAAGGTGATAGGTATATTGGTCTCACCATTCAGCTGCGCAGGGTCTATCTGCACATTCAGCGGCAGTTGCAGCTTGCTACTGGGGCCAACCAATAAGCGACTGTCAGGCAGCTGCAGTGTCAGCCCGGGGCGGCCTTGCATGCTCAGGTCATAACTGCGCTCAGTGGTGCCCTTGTTGAAAATTTTGACAATGTACACGTTCTCGATCTGTCCACCGTGGGTTTCTCGAAACAGAACATTTCGATCGCGCTCGATATCCAGTGAGACTTCTGAAATATTGCCAACGGTGATAATAAACAGACCGATCATCACCAGCAGGGCGGTGCCATAGCCGAACAAGCGTGGACGGAAAACCTTGGTTGGTTTGCCCGCCAGGCTGTGTTCGGTGGTGTAGCGAATCAACCCCGGCGGGTAATCCATCTTTTCCATTACCTCATCGCAGGCGTCGATACAGGCGGTGCAGCTGATGCACTCGACCTGTAAGCCATCGCGAATATCGATACCCGTTGGGCATACCTGCACGCATATTTCGCAGTCGATGCAGTCGCCTTTGCCAATTTCTGCCGGCTCTACGCCTTTTTTGCGTGAGCCACGCGGCTCGCCACGGGCTACATCGTAGGAGACGATCAGTGTGTCAGCGTCAAACATGACAGCCTGGAAGCGCGCATAGGGGCACATGTGAATGCATACTTGCTCACGCAGCCAGCCGGCATTGATGTAGGTTGCGGCGGTGAAGAAAAACACCCAGAACAATGACCACCCGGCCATTTGCCAAGTAAACATGTCTACGATCAAGCCGCGAATAGGTGTGAAATAGCCAACGAAGGTCAGTGCTGTGGCCAGCGATACCGCCAGCCAGATACTGTGCTTGGCCGCTCGGCGCATGAACTTGTTGAGGCTCATGGAGGCCTGGTCAAGCTTGATGCGGGCGTTGCGCTCACCTTCGGTAACGCGCTCAGCCCACATGAACACCCAGGTCCAGACCGTTTGCGGGCAGGTATAACCGCACCATACGCGGCCGGCAAATACGGTAATGAAGAACAGGCCGAAGGCGCAGATGATCAGCAAGAAAGACAGCAGGAAAAAGTCTTCCGGCTGAAAGGTAGCGCTGAAAATGTGGAACTGACGCGCAGGCAAATCCCAAAGTACTGCTGGGCGATCGCCCCACTTCAACCAAACGGTGCCGAAATACAGCAAAAACAAAAAGCCCGCACCGGCAAGGCGAATGTTTTTGAACAGGCCCGTGTATGAACGCGTCTGGATCTTCTCGCGCTTGGCATAAAGGTCGTAAGTTTCTACTTTGGGTGTAACGTCTTGCAGGGGGATTTTACTGCTCATATCAGGCTGACCCTCTCAGGCGAAGGGAAGTGTGGGCGGACTGACCTCACGTAGGGTCAGACTTTGCCTGTAATACTGAAAATAGACCTTATCGGCCAGCCGCACAATGCGACCAGTGGTCGCAATTGACGATTGCCAGAAACACGATGGGGGAACCAAGTTCCCCCATCTGCTAATGCGCTGCACTACTTGCGAGCTACAACTTACTTTTCGTCCTTATGGGACAGGCTGTAAATGTAGGAAGCCAGCATGTGAATCTTGTCTTCGCCCAGATGTGCTTGCGAAGGCATGTGGCCGTTACGGCCGTAACGCAGAGTTTGCTGCACTTGCAGGAAGCTCGAACCATAGAGCCAGACATCGTCGGTCAGGTTCGGCGCGCCCATCTGGTGGTTACCTTTGCCGTCAGCGCCGTGGCAGGCCACACAGGTGTTCTTGAAGGTTTCCGCACCGGCAGTCAAATCGACATTCTCGGTTTCCATACCTGAGAGGCTACGTACATAGCCAGCGACGTTACGCACTCCGGACTCACCAATCACGCCCAGCCAAGCTGGCATGGCTGCCTGACGGCCGCCGCGCAATGTGGTTTTAATGGTTTCCGGCTCACCGCCATACAGCCAATCGTCGTCGGTCAGATTCGGGAAGCCGAATGCACCGCGGGCGTCTGAACCGTGGCAAACCGAGCAGTTGGTCGCAAATAGGCGTTGACCGATGCGCGTAGCGTCTCGATCTTTGGCTACTTCTTCAACCGGCATCTCACGATAGCGTGCGAAAATCGGCGCGAATTGCTCTTCTGCTTTAGCGACTTCGGCCTGGTACTCTTTGATCGAGGTCCATTCCAGATATCCTTCCCACTTACCCAAGCCTGGGTATAGGAATAGATAAAAAGCGCCGAAAACCATGGTAGAAATGAACAGTACGAACCACCAGCGGGGCAGGGGGTTGTCGTATTCTTCAATACCGTCAAAGCTGTGGCCGACCTTCTCATCGGTCTGTTCTGAACGCTGGCCCTTGCGTGTAGCCAACAGCAACCACAAAATCAGGCCCAGGCAGGTCAGGGTCAGGACAACAATGTACCCGCTCCAGAAATTAGTCATTACTTGTTACTCCTAGCATCATCTTGCTGCTCGTCCCGGGCCTTGGCGTCGTTCTCGTCGGCGAAGGGCAGCTGGGCTGCTTCGTCGAAGTCCTTCTTTTTGTATGAGCTGTAGGCCCATATCACGACACCGATGAAAGCAAGCATCGCAAAGATGGTGCCCAGGCCCCGGAGAGTATTGATATCCATAGTTGCTTACCGGTCCGACAGGACGGTGCCAAGGTGCTGCAGGTACGCGATGAGGGCGTCGATTTCGGCAACTCCCTCAACCGCTTCCTGAGCGCCGGCGATGTCTTCGTCTGTGTAAGGAACGCCCAGTCCGCGCAGTACTTCCATTTTCTTGGCGGTGTATTCGCCATCGAGAACGTTGTCTTGCAGCCAGGGGAAGGCGGGCATTTTGGATTCAGGTACCACGTCACGTGGGTTGATCAAGTGAGCGCGGTGCCAATCGTCGGAGTAACGTTTGCCAACACGGGCCAGATCGGGACCGGTACGCTTGGAGCCCCACAGGAAAGGATGCTCCCAGACGCTTTCACCGGCGACTGAGTAGTGGCCGTAACGCTCAGTTTCCGCACGGAACGGGCGGATCATCTGCGAGTGGCAGCTGACGCAGCCTTCACGGATATAGAGGTCGCGACCTTCCAGTTCAACCGCGGTGTAAGGACGCAAGCCTTCGACCGGCTGTGTCGTTTCCGGCTGGAAAAACAACGGGACGATCTGGACCAAGCCACCGAAGCTGATGGCAACGACCATCAGCACGACCATCAGGCCCAGGTTTTTTTCTACTGTTTCATGCATTTTCATCTAATTCGTCCCTCAGGCAGTCTGGGCTGCAGCGACAACTTCCGCTGGCTTGCTGTGACGCACGGTACGCCACACGTTGTAAGCCATCAGCAGCATGCCCAGCAGGAAGAAGGCGCCGCCGATCATCCGCACGATGTAACCCGGATGGCTGGCTTCCAGCGCTTCGACGAAGGAGTAGGTTGGTGTGCCGTCGACGTTAACTGCACGCCACATCAAACCCTGAGTGATGCCGTTGACCCACATGGCGACGATGTAAAGCACGGTGCCGATAGTTGCCAACCAGAAGTGGGCGTTGATCAGCGGGGTGCTGTACATGGCTTCGCGACCGAAAATCTTCGGAATCATGTGATAGAGCGAGCCAATGGAGATCATCGCTACCCAGCCCAGTGCACCGGCGTGTACGTGACCAATGGTCCAGTCGGTGTAGTGGGACAGCGCGTTCACGGTCTTGATGGCCATCATCGGGCCTTCAAAAGTGGACATGCCGTAGAAGGCCAACGCCACAACGAGGAAGCGCAGGATCGGGTCAGTGCGCAGTTTGTGCCAGGCACCCGACAGCGTCATCATACCGTTGATCATGCCGCCCCAAGAGGGTGCCAGCAGAATCAGCGACATCACCATACCCAGTGACTGCGCCCAATCAGGCAGCGCGGTGTAGTGCAGGTGGTGAGGACCGGCCCAGATGTAGATGGAGATCAGTGCCCAAAAGTGCACGATCGACAGGCGATAGGAGTAGATCGGACGCTCGGCCTGCTTGGGTACGAAGTAGTACATCATGCCCAGGAAGCCCGCAGTCAGGAAGAAACCAACCGCGTTGTGGCCATACCACCACTGGATCATCGCATCGGTCGCACCAGCGTACATGGAGTACGATTTGGTCAGCGATACCGGCACAGCCATGCTGTTAACGATGTGCAGCACGGCGACGGTGATGATGAAACCACCGAAGAACCAGTTGCCGACATAGATGTGCTTCATCTGACGTTTCATGATGGTGCCGAAAAACACCAGCGCGTAACTGATCCAGACGACTGCAATCAGAATATCGATCGGCCATTCCAGCTCGGCGTATTCCTTGGTAGACGTCAGACCCTGCGGCAGGGTAATAACGGCCAGCACGATCACAGCTTGCCAACCCCAGAAGGTGAAAGCAGCCAGCCCGTCTGAAACCAGACGTGCTTGTGACGTGCGTTGCACCACGTAATAAGAGGTAGCGAACAGGGCGCATCCGCCAAAGGCGAAGATGACGGCGTTTGTGTGCAGAGGACGTAGACGCCCAAAGCTGGTCCAGGGCAAGCCAAAATTAAGTTCAGGCCAGACCAATTGGGAGGCAATAAAGACGCCCATGGCCATACCTACGATACCCCAGACGACCGTCATGACGGCGAACTGGCGTACCACCTTATAATTATAGGCTGTCGGAGTGGTAGCTGTGCTCATGCGAGATTCCACGGATAGCAGTTAGTTTATGGGTATTAAAGCGCTGGCAAGTATGAGGAAAGCCCGCGCGCATTGCAATGACATAGGTCATTGTTTGGCCGCGGGAAAAGGCCTCTGGAACGGCGCTGCGAGCAATTAGGGTACTGTTGAACGATGCTTTACATTGTCTGTATTTGCGTGGCATGTCATCGGCTCGCGGATAGCCCCTGCGGCTGTTGGGCGGGCGTTCTGATCGCTGCTTGGTCGGCATACCCTCAAGCGCCGCTGCACTCTTATTTAGCGTAGTTGTGCTTTGTGGATATGTGAAGCGGGGCGCTGAGCAGCTGTAGCTGTGACAAGATGTCGCATAACACTTTTGAGGATATATATGTCCAATAGCACTTTTTCCGACGAGCCAGCTACCGCGCCCTTGGCAACCTTATTGCTGGGACACGGCGCGGGCGCGCCCATGGATAGCTCATTCATGACGTTGTTGGCGCAAAGTTTGGCGCAACACGGAGTGCACGTGCTGCGGTTTGAGTTTCCTTACATGCAGGCCAGGCGTGTTGACGGGCGCAAGCGACCACCCAACCCTATGCCAGCTTTGCAGGCCCATCTACGCGAGCTATGTGAAGGATTGGATGCACCGTTCTTTGTCGGCGGCAAATCAATGGGCGGACGAGTCGCCAGCATGTCAGCCGGCGAGCTAGGCGCGCGGGGCTTTATCTGCTTTGGTTATCCCTTTCATCCGCCGAGCAAGCCGGAAAAAACCCGCATAGCGCATTTGCAGCAGCTGACATGCCCGGGTTTGATTTTGCAGGGTACGCGAGACCCTCTTGGCAAGCCGGAGGAAGTAGCGAGCTATCCGCTCGACTCGAGCCTGCAGTTGCACTGGTTGAATAGCGGGGATCACGATTTTAAGCCGTTGAAGGCCAGCGGCCAGACGCAGCAGCAACTGATTGAGGAGGCCGCTGAACGTGCTGCTGATTTCTGTCGTCAGAACGCCTAGCAAGCCGTTAACAATCTATCTCCTTCGCTCAACGGCTCGCCATCTGTTTGCCCATCAGACGCCCAAAGCGGCCGGCATAATGGCCGCGGACATGGTGCCCCAGCGCCGGCCATTGACGAAGAGCGGCACGTAGAGCACGAACACCACAATGCTGGTGCCTGGCAGCACAAAGGTGCCCATGTTGATGTAGGTACAGCTGCCCATGATGCGCAGGTCGGTGTCATTGGTTACCGCGAAACGCTTGTAGTTGCTGCGCGCGGCGTCGATCTTTGGGTCGCCTGTTGGTGGCTGCGAAGAAGCGCTGCGGCTGGTCGGCAGGTACCCTTTCTCGTTGACCGCCGCAGTGTAGACCACGCCGTCTTTGCCGCCTTTATCCCACTCGTCCAGCAGTGGGCGTATGCGTTCGATAAAGGGGTTGGCCCAGCTGACGTCGTGCTTGGGCGGGTTGGTATTGGCGATCGGCGTGTAGTGCTGATCGAACAGGTCTACGCCGCTGGCAGACAGCTTTTCCAGACGATCTTCCAGCTCGCGTCGGCGGGCCATCAACAGCTCTGTTACTGCCTCAAGATGACCTTCGCCAAGGCGGAAACCGGCGAGAGAACGAAGTGCCAGGTTGGTGTTGTCACGTAAAGAGTCTGCCTGGGTAAAGGTGCTCTCCATGTGTTTGCTGATGGTGATACTGAGTTCACGAATTTCGCCGCCGTGTTGCAGTGTTTCGGCGTTAGTAGCTGTTAACTCCTCCAGTGCGCTGCTGACCATTAGCAGGTCATCGTTGGTCTGCTGGAAGTCTTCCACCAGGGTGTCAAATTGATCCGCGGCGCTGCTTACTGCGGCGCCGGTTGTTTCGGTTTGTTCAAGCATGCCTTGGGTTTGTTGTTCAGCACCGGCCATCGCATCGGTCATCTGTGCCATCAGCTGGCTGATCTGTTCTGCGGCGTTACCTACCTTGAATGACAGGTTGCGTACCTCGTCAGCGACTACGGCGAAGCCCCTGCCTTGCTCACCGGCGCGTGCGGCTTCGATTGCTGCGTTCAGCGCAAGCATGTTGGTCTGGGCGGAGAAGTCCTGAACCGTTTTGAGTATTTCACGTACCTTGCTCGATGTTGCATCCAAAGCATTGATATTGTTCTGAAAACCCGACATAGCATCGTTAATTAACTTCATTTTGTCTCGGGCGTGGCCCAGTTGCACCTTCGATTCGCGAGCCATGTCCAGATTGCGCGTGTTGACTGAAGTCACCCCGGTCGCGCGGGACGAAATGTCCTGCAGGGCCATAGTGGTTTGCTCGCTGGCGTGAAAGATAAGCTCTGATAACTGCTGCTGTTGCCCCGCATCGCGGGCGGCTTGTTCGGACAGCAGGCGGCTATTGGCAGACGCGAGAGCTGTACCCAAGCTGTTCTGCTGCAGCTCGAGCATGATGCCCCGCAAGCGGTTGTTCAAGTCGGCGAACTGGCGAGAAGATTCTTCTTTGGCTGGCTGGCTGCTGGCGCGCAGGTCAATCTGTTGGCTATTGGTTTTGCTCAAAAGACTACTGATCGAACCACCCGTGTTGCCGCTGGAGGGCAATCCCATCCAGGTCAGCAGCAGGGTGGGGATCACCATGCCAATGGACACCCAGAAAAGAATGCCATCACTGACTGAAATCAAGGCGATGAAGAAGAACAGTTCGCAGGCCATTAAGGCAATGCAGCGCGCCACGGGTGATAGGGAGGGGGCGGATGCGACTTTGTCATTGTGGTTGGCGGACAAAGAGGTGGCGGAATAATCGTTGGGCATGATTGGCTCGCTGCGGTGTTATTTTTATTGAGCAGTTCTGTGTGAGCAGACTGTCACAAAATGAGACTTTGGTCTCGTTATAAACACAGTATCGGCAGGTGTAGCAGAAACCAATAGGCCATTTGCGCCAATTTTGGCGTCATTTTTCAGCTTTTCTGTAAGTTACTGTAGCTGCTTACTGGCTTCAGTGAGCCAGAGAGGGCAGCCACAGAGACAAGCTGGGAAAAAGAACCAGCAAGAGAGTGGCAAATAGCAGGATCATAATAAAGGGTGGCGTGCCCTTGATGACATCAAAGTAAGGGCGCCTGAAGATGGCCATAGCGGTAAAAATGTCGCAACCAAAGGGCGGTGTTGCTGAACCAATGGCGGCTTGCAGAGTAACGATGACGCCAACATGAATAGGATCCAAGCCGGAGGCTTCGACCGCTGGCTTGAACAGTGGAGTAAGAATCAAAATAACAACGATGGGGTCAACAAACATGCAGCCGACAAAGAAGGATACTGCAATCAGCCCTAATACCAGGGTGGGGCTGTCGCCAATGCTGGCGATGACTGGGTCCAGGATGGCCTGAGGAATGCCGGCAAAGGAAATGGTGTAGGTAAAGGCGTTACCAGCTGCGACCAGAATGAATACCACGGCGGTGATCAGGCCGGTTGAAAGTGCCACGTCCCAAAGTTCTTTCACTTTCACTGCGCGCAGTATGATGACTTCAAGAATCAGCGCGTAGAGCACCGCGATGGCTGCTGCTTCAGTTGGGCTGAAAATACCGCCATAAATACCGCCAACTACCACTAACGGGAAACCTAAGGGTAATAGCGCTTTTTTTAGCGCTTCCCAGCGCATTGCCCAGCCGACGCGCTCTTCTGGTTCTATGCCCATTCGGATCGAACTGATCCAGCAATACGCTGAAAACAGTATCAAAATCAGTAAGCCGGGCAGGATGCCGGCAATAAACAGGTCGCCGATGGAGGCGCCCGAAACCACCCCGTAAATGATCATCCCGATACTGGGGGGAATCAATAGGGCGATGTCGCTGGCGTTGATGATTAGCGCGATACTGAAAGCGTCGGAGTAGCCTTTCTCCAGCAGCTTGGGACGCATCGGACCCCCCATTGCCACCACGGTAGCCTGAGTGGAGCCAGAGACTGCGCCAAACAGCGTGCAGCTGGCTGCGGTGGTGATTGGCAAGCCGCCGCGTAAGTGGCCAACGAAGCTCTGTACCAAATCAAGCAGGCGTTGTGAGGTATGTCCACGGGTCATCACATCTGCAGCAAATATGAATAGCGGCACTGCGGCCAATGCCCACGACTGCACGCCACTGATCATCTGGCCCATGAGCAGCCCGACATTTCCCATGTCAATCACCAAAAACAGCAGCATTAAACTGGCCACCAGCAGCGGCACCATCATCGGGAAGCCCAGCATCAGCAGCACGAACATGGTTATAACGGTCAGAGTCAGCATGCAGGGTCCAGTAACTAGCGGTTAGATGGCGCCATCATCAGGAACGGCGTCGTACTCTTCCTTCTCATTGAAGGAACGGTAAATGTCTCGAGAGGTAAGGTTGCGGATGGCGGTCAGCCAATACTGGATGCCCGCCAGTGCGAAGCCGATGGGAGCTGCTAGATAGGGTATCCACAGTGGGATCTGCAGTGCCGATGAGGTGCGGCCGCGACTGTGAATCGAACTGACGTACTCCCAAGCGTACCAAGCGAAATAGAACATCAAAGCGCCAGTGAGCAAGCTGATGAATACCAGCAACGCCTTTCGCGGCCAGCCGCTGAGCTGGTCATAGAAGGCTGACATACAGATATGCCTTGCGCGGCGCACGCCGTAGCCGAGGCCAGCGAAGGTCATGATGATGAGACTGATCTGCGTTAACTCGACTTGGCCGGTCAGGCCATTACCGAACAGCTGGCGACCCAATACATGGATGATCAGCAGCCCCGCAAGAAACAGCACGCTGGCTCCTAGTATGGTTTTTTCGATGTGTTCCGACGTGCGATCCAAGGTGCGCAGCGCTTTGCTGAGCAATGCCGTTGGAGAGTGTCTGGCCGACGTGTCGCCAGGCTCGGGCATCGAGCTGTCCTCTGCTTGGCCTGTTTAGTCAGGCTCTGACCATCGCGCTTTGCAACACGCTCTGGCTTGAATTTGTGTACGTGGATCGACGCTGTAGTCAGCTCGTGAGTGAGCTGCCCAATTCCGATCTCTTTTTGAACATACCTTATCCAAAGCGGTTTTGCACGGCTGGACATACGCCGGTCGTATGTTAGGGTTATTTAGCTAACCAGAACAATTTATAAGGAGCGTTCCATGAATTGGCGTAATGGATGTATTGGTGCAGCAGCGGTTTTGCTGGCCGCTTGCGGGTCCGACGAAGAGCCGACCGCAAATACCTCAGCACCTGAGGCAGACGCAGAAGAAACCACCGCAGCAGCAGAACCAGAAACTTGGGGCTTTGCGCTGGAGGAAATCGAAGGTAGCGTCCAGTACGAGTACGGCGCTAAATTTGCCGAACTGATCAATGAGAAAACCGATGGCGAGGTGGAGGTGAAACTCTACACTTATGGCCAGTTGGGCGGTTTGACCGACATCTATGATCAGGTGCAGTCTGGTGCGGTGCAGTTTGCTTTTGGTTCTGGTTTTCTTGGTGGCACTGTCCCTGAGTCGCAGTTGTTCAGCCTTAACTTTGTGCTGACCGATAACGAAAAAACCAATGCTGAAATTCTCAACGCACCTGAGTTCCGTAAGAACGAAGATCTGGTCGCCTCTTTCCGTGAGCGTGATCTGCAGCCATTGGCGATTGTGCCCGAAGGCTGGCAGGTATGGAGTGCCAACAAAGAAGTGCGTTCACCGGCCGACCTTGACGGTCTAGCGTTGCGTACCATGGACAATCGCCTGTTGCGCGAAACCTACAGTGCCTACGGCGCTGATCCGACCACCATGGAGTACGGTGAGTTGTTCAGCGGCATGCAACTGGGTCAGCTTGACGGCAATATCCAGCCAGTATTTGCCCATCAAGAAATGGACTTTTACAAGGTGCAGGATTATCTCATCTTCGCTAACCAGGCTGAGTTCATTGCCACATTTATGGCTAATAGCCCTTGGTATGACGGTCTGAGCCAAGAGCGTAAGGACGTCATCGAAGAAGTGGTAACCGAGCTGGTGCCATACACCCACGATGTTCAAACGCGTTTGAATACCGAGCGCTTGGATATCATCACCGAGAACAGCGATATCAAGCTGGTTTATCTTACTCCTGAAGAGCGTGCAGCCTTCCGTGAGCTTAGCTTGCCAGTGCGTGATGTGTTCTCTGAGATGGTCGGTGAGCGTGGTACGCGTTTGATGAACGCGCTGCTTGAGCAAGTCGAGAAAGCAGAAGCGGGTAAGGCTGGTGCAGCTAAAGCTGAGCCAGCAGCTGAGCAGCCAGAGGCTGAGGCTGAAGAGCCAGCAATGGATGACGCTGCCTAATAAGCAGAAGACTCCAATGTAGGTGCAATAGCTCAAAGTTATTGCAGAAAAACCCGGATCGGCGTGAGCTGATCCGGGTTTTTTGTGGTCGGAACTATGGCAAGCACTCCAGTTAACCACCCGAAACGGAGAACACCATGAGCAAGACAGTCAACACGATTGACCCAAGCACAGGTGAGAAAATTGCCGAATACCAGCTGCTGAGCGAAGAGCAGGCCGGCGCCGCGATTGATCGTGCCGACGCGGCCTTTCAAACCTGGCGGCTGGAAAGCCTCGCCAACCGAGGCAAAATTTTAAATAAAATGGCTGATCTGATTGAACAGAACAGCGATGAGCTGGCCCAGCTGATGACTCGTGAGATGGGTAAGCCAATTGAGCAAGGCGGGCAAGAATGCCAGCTGTGCGCTGCTATCTGTCGGTACTCTGCGGAGCAAGGGCCCGACCAGCTGAAAGACGAGACGCGGCCTCTGGAAGGGGGGCGAGCCCTGATCACCTATCAGCCCATCGGTGTGATTCTGGGTATTCAGCCGTGGAACTTCCCGCTGTATCAGGTTATTCGTTACAGCGCCTGCAACATTATGGCGGGCAACACGACGGTGCTTAAGCACGCCAGCAATGTATTTGGCATGGCGCAGAAGATTGAGCAGCTTTACCTAGAAGCAGGTTTGCCTAAAGGCGTATTCCAATCATTGCTACTCGACGGCGCCAGTGCCGGCAAATTGGTCGAGCACCCCAAGGTGCGCGGTGTCACCTTTACTGGCAGCGACAACACCGGTAAGAAGATCGCTCAGGCCGCCGGTAAAGTGGTCAAGAAGACAGTATTGGAGTTGGGCAGCAACGATGCCTATGTGGTGTTATCCGATGCGGACATCGCGCTGGCAGTCAAAACCTGTGTGCAAGGGCGCGTGGTCAATAACGGTGAAACCTGCGTGTCGGCCAAACGCTTTGTCGTGTCGGCAGACGTTTACGATGAGTTTCGCGAACAGTTTGTGAAGCAGATGGCGGCAATTAAAACCGGCGATCCAACGCAGAAGGGCACGCAACTGGGGCCTATCGCCCGTAAAGACCTGCGCGACACGCTACACGAGCAGGTGGAAGAATCGGTGCGTAAGGGCGCCACCATCAGTACCGGTGGCAAAATCCCTGAAGGTGCGGGTTTCTATTACCCGGCCACCGTGCTTGAAAACGTCAAGCCCGGAATGCCGGCCTACGATGGTGAGCTGTTTGGTCCGGTCGCTTCGTTGATCAAAGCAAAGGATGACGAAGACGCTATGCGGATTGCTAACGACTCACGTTACGGGCTGGGTGGCGGTATATTCTCGCGTAACGAAGATCGGGCGATTGAATTAGCTCGTCTGCATTTCGATACCGGCATGGTGAATATCAACGGCTACGGCCTGGCTCATCCGCATCTGCCTTTTGGCGGTGTAAAAGACAGTGGCTATGGTCGCGAGCATGGCGGTTTTGGCATCCGCGAGTTCGTTAATATTAAAGCGGTGATGATCACTCACCAGTAAATCAGTTGCCGCTCTGTGATGTCTAACTGCAGGGCGGCACTTCTATTTTAGGTGTAGGGCTAGCTCCCTACGCTTTATCGGTGTTCTCTGCGCCGCTCGGCGCCAATCCCGTGCTTTCATCCTCGTTAGCGAATCAGTAGCATAACGCCCATTCCTTAGTGAACCGGATACCTATATGAGCCAAGTTGATCGTGCTGCCGTAGAGCAAGCTATCGCCCAATACCAAGACCCCTACTTGAAAACTGATCTGATCAGCATGGGTTGTCTGCGGCAGTTGGATATTGAAGGTAGTGTGGTTAGCGCTGAATTGGTGCTGGGCTATGCGGCTGGCTCTATCGTTGGCGGTATAGCGCACATGATTCAGACTGCGGTCGAGAATCTGGAGGAAGTCAGCGAAGCGCATATAAAAGTACGTTGTGAAGTGATTGCCGGCGAGTTGCAGGGCAAAGTGCCGGCGCTGGCTAAGGTCAAAAATATAATTGCCGTAGCCTCGGGTAAAGGCGGTGTGGGCAAGTCCACTACCGCCGCCAACCTGGCACTGGCGTTATCGCGTGAAGGCGCCAAGGTTGGTGTCTTGGATGCTGATATCTACGGCCCTAGCATGGGCATGATGCTGGGGCTGCCCGAAGGCACGCGCCCAGAGGTACACGACAATAAGTGGTTCATACCGCCGCGTGCACACGGCTTGCAAGTTATGTCGATGGCTTTTCTGGTTGATGAAAATACTCCGGTAGTTTGGCGTGGGCCCATGGTGTCTGGCGCGTTGATGCAGTTGTTGACCCAATCCGCCTGGGATGAACTGGACTATCTAGTGGTCGATATGCCACCGGGCACCGGCGATATTCAGCTGACGCTCGCTCAGAAAGTTCCGGTCACCGGCGCTGTGATTGTAACTACTCCGCAGGATCTCGCACTGCTGGATGCTAAAAAGGGTATCGGCATGTTCGAGAAGGTGAATATTCCGGTGCTGGGTGTGGTCGAAAATATGGCTATTCACATTTGTTCCAATTGCGGTCATGCCGAACATTTGTTTGGCGAAGGTGGCGGTGAACGTCTGGCTGAGGAATATGGCGTTGATCTGCTGGCTTCCATGCCCTTGTCGATGATGATCCGGGAGCAGGCCGATAGCGGTAAACCGACGGTGATTGCTGAACCAGAATGTCAGATTAGTATGATCTATCAGGATATGGCTCGACATGTGGGTGCGCGCATCACTCAGCAGGCCGGCGCGCAGGGGATGCCAGAGATCAGCATCAGCGATGACTGATCGCGGTCTTTTGTAAGTACCCATAAACCGGTAACATGCAGGCTCTTTTTCGACCAGTTCAGGAAACATCATGAGCATTAAAGCCGACCGTTGGATCCGCAGAATGTCCCAGGAACACGGGATGATCGAGCCCTTTGTTGAGCGCCAGGTGCGCGGTGATGAGGGCGATCGGGTGATATCTTATGGTGTTTCCAGCTACGGCTACGATGTGCGCTGCGCTGATGAATTTAAAGTTTTCACCAACATTCACTCCGCCACCGTCGATCCCAAAAACTTCGATGAGAAGAGCTTTGTGGACGTAAAGGGCGATGTATGCATTATTCCACCCAACTCTTTTGCGCTGGCCCGCACCGTTGAGTACTTCCGCATTCCGCGTGATGTGCTGACCATCTGCCTGGGCAAGAGCACTTATGCGCGCTGCGGCATTATCGTTAACGTCACGCCGCTGGAGCCTGAGTGGGAAGGGCACGTGACGTTGGAGTTCTCCAACACCACCACCTTGCCGGCAAAGATCTACGCTAATGAAGGCGTGGCGCAGATGCTATTCTTCGAATCCGATGAGTCTTGCGAAGTCTCCTATCGCGATCGTGGTGGTAAGTATCAAGGGCAGCGTGGTGTAACCTTGCCGCGGGCTTGATAGCATTTTCGACATAATAAAAACCGGCCCTTGGCCGGTTTTTTTGTGGGTTACTTCAATGTCGTGGTAATTGCAGCGCTGCGCCACGCAGTAAAAAAAAGCCAATCAGAGAGGCATTGTCGTGGAACAACGCACCTCGATTGGCTTAATGCTATTACTTCAGGTGATGAGCGCTACAGGAGCGCGCCGGATACCGCCTTACAGCGTTTTGGATACGGAGAAAGTAAAGTTCGAGTCGCAAGAGTCAGAACTGGTGTAGGCGCAGTCGTCGCCCAAGTCGGTGTCGCTGTACATCAGGTTAAGGTCAAGACCAAGAACGGTTTTGCCAATGCTGACTGCCCAGTCGCCGTATTCTTCGTCACCGCTGACGCCATCCAAAGGATCCTTAGTGTCAGTCAGGCCGTAGTGCAAGCCAAGCCCGATGTCGTAGGGCAGGGCAAAGCCGTAGTCGATATAAGTATAAAGCTGGCTTTGCGGGTCGTACGCGTAATTGGCACCCAGAGTGAAACCGTACAGGCTGACGCTGGCCAGCGCTTCGTCATAATCGATTTCACTGTTTTTTGGGTAGGTATAAGTAGCCCAGGAGAGGTCATAGGTTATATCGTCAGTAATGACGCCGCCGTAGCCAGCGTAGTAATCGATTTCTACGCTGGAGCCGCCAAAGTCTTCGGAGTCGATATTGGATGCCCAGGCACCAATATACAGGCCGCTTTCGTGAGTGATGTCTAGGCTGCCTTGTATTGCGCCAGCGCCATCAGTTTGTGACTGACCGCGCCAGATGTAATCAGTGGCAAGCGTCGCAGTCATGCTGGTGTCAAATTCGCCTAGGGCTGTATCGAACGCTTCAGCGTGTGCCATATTGGCAAAAGACAAGGTGCTGGCGGTAGCAACGGCAACTGCAATTTTCTTCATCATCGCGTGTTTCCCCAAATGTTTTGATTAAATGCGTTGGCAGTCTTCACATAGCATTTTGCTTGCCATCTTTTTAAACTCTTTTATTTTCAGTTGGTTATATGTTTTTCTAACAATGTTAAGCGGTTTTTTTGCGAGGGGGCGCTGTGCACTTGCACTGTCGGGGTGCGCAAGAAACCGCCAATGGAGCATAGGGTGGCAGTGCAGTGGCGCACTGATGGCCATAGTGGGGTGTGGAATTTTTCTGGAGGAGTAGGCTGCAGGAACCGCGACGAACTATTCGCTGACCAAAGCGACCAACTGCTTGTGGCGCTGATAGCGCGCCAATCGATCAACTAGCGATTCGGGCAAAACCGTAGCCTCTGTGAAATCGGCACGCAGGTAAAATGCGCTGAGCTCTGGCGCACAGAATAACCAGATGGGTCCGATATATTGATTTCTAATTTGTTCGAGCAAAGAAGTGGCGTAGCCGCGCGTTCTGGACTGCGGAGCTACCAGCAGGCTGGTTAACCAGTGGCCGTTGGAAACAGGTTGCAGGCAGAGGCTACAGACGATCTGCCCACGCTCTTCACCCACCCAGACAAAGTGCTGACTGTTGGCTTTAGTACCGCGTTGGTGTTGGCGGTAGAAGCGGTTGACCAGTGGGTAGCGGTCGCTTGCTAATTGGCTGGTGCTGAGTGGCATGCAGGGTCTGGTCGCCGCGCGCTGGAAGATGAGTCACGCCCTATTGTCTCATACCGGCTCAATGCCTGGAATGTGGCGGGCTAGTCCGGCGATACTTGCTCAACAACATAGTGCCGATCAGCATCAGCAGAAAAATACCGAAAAGCGCTTGGCCCAGAACGGCTGCTGTTGCGCCAAAGCCACCAAAAGTAAATACCGCAGCGGCGGTTGTCATGACGAAAAACGCGATTGCCCAGTTAAGCAAGGGGTGCCTCCTGAAGTGTGCGGTGCTACCGGACTGGCTACTCATACACTCGATCGCGCCGGGCAGGGTGGCTTCCTTTATGTGGAAGTAGATAGCCGGCTTTTGCTCCATGTTCATGTGTTGTCGTCCGTAATCGAAAGTAAAAGTGCGGTGGAGGTCCAGTAGAAAAAATTAAGCAAAAAAGTAGTGGTTTACAGACGCAGTGTTGGGCCGCGATCTGTAACAACACTGGTAGTTGCCCAGCGTGGCTCGTCCAGTGCAGACATGCGCCCTACCTTCAACTCGCTAGCGTTGATAGCACGTACACCGGGCGTGTTGCGTGCTGTCGCGATGGCAATACGCTTGTCATTGGTGTGCAATACATTGCCACTTAAGCTCACTACGCCGTCCTGTGCTGCCACCCGAATGCTTATACCGTCCGTGTTACCATCCCACTGCAAACGAGACTGCAGAGTGGCCGTGAGAATGCGGTCATCATCAAAGGGTTGGCTCTGATCCTTGCGTTGCTCTGTGGGCATTGGCTGGCCTTTGCTGTCGCTACCGTCCGCGTGAGCGGTGAGGGGCAGCAAGCTGGCGAAGCTGATTGAGAGTGCGAGTAGAGCCGTGCGGTTGATGCTGTGCATGGGATCAATCTCCATTCAATGTCCTTATCAAGGCCGGCGATTTGGGCCATGACTTATTCATAGTAAGACAGAGCAACAGCTGTGCCACTTATTTTTATAATTAAAGTTCTTAATAATCAATAAGTTGAAAATATTTGTTGCGTGAGCCGAAGTGCAAGTTGCAAGATTGCCGCATTGGCGTCATGCAACTTGCACGAATACTTGCTGACTAATACTTCATACCAAGTCTGGAGCAGACGAAAAAATGGAAGCAGTGCAGACCAAGGGGCGGATTTTGTTGGTGGACGACGAGCCAGCAATCCTTAGAACCTTTCGTTATTGTCTTGAGGATGAGGGGTATCACGTGGCTACTGCAGCTACGGCTTTGCAGGCCGAATCCGTGCTGCACACCCAGGTATTCGACCTATGCTTTCTTGATCTGCGCTTGGGTGAGGACAACGGTCTGGATGTGATGGCTAAGATGCGCGTAATCGCACCTTGGATGCGCGTGGTAATAGTTACCGCGCATTCCGCGGTTGATACCGCTGTTGATGCTATGCAAGCCGGTGCTTCTGACTATCTGGTCAAGCCCTGCAGCCCAGACCAATTACGTATGGCGGCGACCAAACAGTTGGAAATGCGTCAGATGGCGGCGCGCCTGGAAGTGCTCGAAGGTGAAGTAAAGCAAACGCAAACCCAGGTAGACTCACAAAGCCCAGCGATGATGGCGGTGTTGGAGACGGCACGGCAGGTAGCGGTGACAGACGCCAATATTTTGATTCTCGGCGAGTCTGGCACCGGTAAAGGCGAACTGTCTCGGGTCATTCATGGCTGGAGTAAGCGCGCCAAAAAGGGTTGCGTGACCATCAATTGCCCTTCGCTCACCGCTGAGCTGATGGAAAGCGAGTTGTTTGGTCACAGCAAGGGCGCCTTCACCGGTGCCAGTGAGAACACCCTAGGCCGAGTTAACCAAGCCGATGGAGGCACGCTTTTTCTTGATGAAATTGGCGACTTCCCACTGACTTTGCAGCCTAAGCTGCTGCGCTTCATTCAAGATAAAGAATACGAGCGCGTTGGCGACCCGGTCACTCGTCGCGCCGATGTGCGTATCCTCGCAGCAACCAATCTGGACTTGGGAGACATGGTCAAGAATGGCCGCTTCCGTGAAGACCTGCTCTACCGCCTGAACGTGATCACGCTGACGTTGCCGCCGCTGCGCGAAAGACATGACGACATTATGACCCTGGCGGAACGCTTTCTTGCCAGTTTCGTAAAAGACTATGCGCGCCCAGCCACCGGCTTCAGCGTCGAGGCCCGAGAGGCTATGCTCAGCTACAACTGGCCAGGGAATATCCGCGAGCTGCGCAACGTCATTGAGCGGGCCAGCATCATTTGTGGTGAGGAACTGGTGCAAGTTGCTCACTTAGGGTTGAGTGCTGCTGAAGGCAACAGCGGCGCGCCGCGAGTGGGCTCCGAGCTGAGCCTCGAAGAGCTTGAGAAAGCCCACATTGCTGCGGTACTGGGCTCCAGCTCGACGCTCGACCAAGCCGCCAAGACGCTAGGCATTGATGCTTCCACGCTTTATCGCAAAAGGAAGCAGCTCGGGTTATGAAGCTACGCACGCAACTGTTTCTTAGCAGCAGCGCACTGATTACCGTAGCGCTGGTGGGGTTGGTGGTGGGCATGTTTGGCGTATTGAGTCTGACTCAGTCGCAAAAACTGTCGATGACCAGTACGTTGAATATCATCAAATCAACGTTGGCGATGCGGCAAGAAATAGGCACGCAGGTCACCATGCTGCTGAAAGAAGACCTTAATCGAGAGGATCTCAAAGCCTCCGATGCGCGCTTTAAACAGTCGCTGTCAGTCGCTAAAGCGCACGCGTTAGCCGAATCTGATCGTATCGCGATGGCGGAGCTGGAAACGACCTACGCGGGTTATGACGATATCTTGCGGCGTCCACTCACCTTGCGCCGCGAACTGCTGTCCAATGATATCTTCAGCAGCAAGGTCTCGATTATGCGCGACCGGCTGAACGAAATTCAAAACCGCTATCTCGATAAAGCAGAAAAGGCGGAAGCTGCTGCCCACCAGCGCGCGTGGTTGATTGCAGGTTTGCTTGGCTTGATTGGACTTGCCGTATTGTTGTTGGGTTTGCTCACGGCGAACAGCATCGCCAGGCGTTTTGCCCAGCCTATCGAAGGCTTGGCACGGGCGGCGGATCAGGTTAGTACCGGTGACTTCAATGTCATGCTGCCGATATCGCCGGTATTGGAAGTTTCAGCGCTGAGTCGGCGCTTCGGTGCTATGGCTGAAGCACTACGTGAATTCAAAAGCAGCGATGTGAATGCACTGCAAAGCGAACAACGCCGCTTGCAGGCAGTACTCGATAGCATTGATGACGGTCTTTTGATCCTGGATCAGGATGGTGAAGTCGAGCACTTTAACCCGGTAGCACGCCGTCAACTGGACTGGGACGCGCGTGAACTAGGGCAGAGCTTGGGCGTTGCTATGGGGCGTCCTGAGTTGGATGAGCAGGTGCGCGATGTATTGGCCGGCAACCCGCACAGCAGTAGCGAACAGGAAGATCTGCAAGTTGAGGTGGCTGGCGAAATGCGCCTGCTGGACTACAGCTTGACTCCGGTGCTACGCACCGACACCTGGGTGCAGGGTGCTGTCATGGTATTGCGCGACGTGACGGATGAGCGCGCCTTTGAGCGCGTGCGTCGAGAGTTTGTATTACGCGCTTCACACGAATTGCGTACTCCGGTTACCGGAATGCACATGGCATTTTCGTTATTTCAAGAGCGTGTCAGTTTCGAGGAAGACAGCCGCGAGGCCGATTTACTGGTTGTTGTAGACGAAGAAATGCGCCGTCTGGTTGACCTGATCAATGACCTACTGAACTTCTCGCGTTATCAGAACGGCCTGCAAAAATTGGAGCTTACACCTTGTGATCCCGGTGAGTTGGTAGAGCAAGCTGCGGCACGCTTTGCCGTGCAGGCGCGTAAGTTGAATATCAATCTTGAGGTGGAAATACACGACGAGATACCGCATGCGCGATTGGATCGTCTGCAGATTGAACGCGTGCTCGATAACCTGCTCGGTAATGCATTGCGGCATACGCCTACTGATGGCGAGATACGGCTGCAGGCGCGTCGACAGGGCGAGCGTATTTTGTTGAGTGTGGAAGACAACGGTGAAGGCATCGCTTTCAGTCAGCAGGGCCGTGTGTTTGAGCCATTTGTGCAGGTAGGCGGCAAAAAAGGTGGTGCTGGCTTGGGGCTGGCGTTGTGCAGAGAAATTGTGCAACTGCACGGTGGTCATATCGGCGTGCAGTCCAAGCGGGGGCATGGCGCGCAGTTCTACGTGTCGCTGCCCCTTTAACCTTCAACGTGCTCCGGGTAACTCGCTAGTGTTTAGCGCTTACCCATCGAACGCCGTGTATTGCGCGGCGGCATACCAATACGCTGTTCGTGCTGGTCGCCAGTCTTGCCTTTCTTTGGCGTATCGCCCTTGCGCGAATTGGCGCTGGCAGCGGCGGCAAACAGTGAACCCAGCCCCGGCAACGCCTTGGACTCTGTGGCTGTCTCCGCTACTGGCGCGGATGTGTTGTCGTTGTTGGCTTGCTCGGTCATGGTTCGCTCGGTTGTGCATGGGAAAAGGTCGGCAAGTATACTGATTTCCTCCTCGAGTCCTAAGCGATTTGTCTGATTTTTGTACAGTAGGAGCTTCATGCCCATACTCACTCCGATCCCCCATGCGGGTGTCGAAACCCTTAGCTTACGTCAACTGGATGAGCTTAACGCCGTGCCCAAAGGCACTAGTTTCAAGGCATTCAAACGTTGTGAAGCGCAACTGCAGCAAGGGCATGACTACTTCTATCTACCGGCGGATGAACACAAAACCTTAATAGACGACCTCAAGGCTTCAGGCCAAATCTATGCCAGTACAGTTCACTTGGTATTGTTGACGCGTGAAGGCTATGCGCGCATGAGCTCGAGGTAGCGCTTAGCCCCTAGTGCGAGTGGTCGGTCTTTTACCCATACAATATCGACCCATAGGCATAATTCGTTGCTCACATTCTCAAAGGCTATTTCCACCAATTGCCCTGCACTGAGTAGATGTTGAATCAGTGTTTTTGGCAACCATGCCCATCCCAGACCAGCTTGCACCAGACTTAATGTTGCCAAATGGCTGTCCGTCAGCCAGATTTTTCTGGACAGGGGCATGCGCGTGTCGGCTTTTGTAACGTTACCGCTACCCACCAGGATTTGGCGCATATTCATCAGGTGCTCTTGCCGAATGGGTCCGCCATAGGCTTTGAGTTCTGGATAATTTGGTGCTGCAACGGCTACCAGTAGTTCGCTGCCGAATTCCTGAAAGCGTTCACGTTCGTCGAGGTTTGGTCGCTCAAAGACCAGAGCAATCTGGACTGCACCTTCGTGTAGCAGACGCAGTGCATCTGCTTGCGGCTCCGATCTCACTTCCACTTCCAGCGCCGGGAACTCCTGAGCCAAGGTCGCCAGTGGGCCGTTCCAAGCGGCGGAGAGTAACTCCGGGGCAATGGCGAGTGTCAGGCGTTTTTCCAGCCCCTGGTGCAGTTGCAACGCTTGAGTCTGCAGCTCGCGCAGCTGTTGCTGAGCCTGGCGCGCTTTGGGCTCCAGTGCACGTGCGGCCGCGGTAGGGATGGCCTCACGTGCCGAGCGGTCGAACAACTGCATATCCAGCTCGGCTTCCAGCTGGGAGATGCTCATGCTGATGGCGGAAGGCACGCGCTTGAGGCGCCTCGCCGCTGCAGAGAAGGATCCGCTATCCAACACTTCGAGGAATACTTTTACGGTTTCGCTAGTGAATGCCATGACTTGTCAGTTTTCCTGATAGAAGGTTTCTTTTTCTATCAGAAATTAAAACATAAAATCCAAGCTGTTCCTCAGTTACCGCTGAGTTATCTGTATCAGTTGTTGGAGTTGTTGATATGCAAGGCGTCAAGCGCAAGCTGGTTTACGTGACCTTTTATGAGCTAATCGCTGTAACAGTGGTGACCCTGACCCTGCTGGTTTTAGGGTATCCGGTGATCAGCGCAGGCGTTGCCTCGATCATAACCTCGATCGTGGCGGTAAGCTGGAACCTGGTGTGGAACACTGCGTTTGAACGCTGGGAGCGCCAACAGCAACAGCGCTCGCGCACCATAAAGCGCCGCGTCGCCCACGCATTAGGGTTTGAATTGGGATTGCTGGCGACTCTGGTGCCCGCTATGGCGTGGTGGTTGGAGATTTCGCTGTATCACGCTTTGGTATTGGACCTAGGATTGTTGGTGTTTTTTGTGTGCTACACCTTCGTATTTACTCTGGGGTTCGACAAGGTTTTCGGTTTGCCTGCGTCGGCCCAGGCGGCGGCTTAAATAGTCGCTTTATTGCCTTGCCAGCAGCCAAGATTGGATTGTAGGTTGCTTCCAGCCATACAGCGTTGCCGCGACTATCGACCCTGCGCAACCGGTCAGAAACAAACTCTTCGCGATTCAGGGGTTGCGAGAGCGTCTGATACTCGGAGCCAAGGCAGTGCCGAGCTCATTGTCAGCATTCAGCCTAGCAGGCCCAGCCAGCCTGAGACGGCCAAAAGCATTCCCATCAATTGATTGAATCTACGCAGTTGAACAGGCGAGTGCAGCCAGATTCGTGCCCGCACACCCAACCACGCCCAGAGCAACATGCACGGAATCGCTATCAGTAGAAATAGCAGCGCCAACAGCCATGCAGGTGCATGCGCGCTCGCCATGAATACGCTGACGACGGCCAGCGCGACTGTCCACGGTTTGGGATTGATCAGCTGTAGCAGAGCCGCTGCCCAACCGCTCAAGGGGCGCTCGCTTTGTATTCCGGCGTCGATCTCAACCGGTGTGCGCGCAATCTGCCAGCCCAGATAACTCAGCCAGAGCGCTCCCCCCAGCCCAAGCATGTGCGCCAATAAAGGGGTTTGCAGCAGGATGCTGCCCAGGCCTAGCCCGACCGCGAGTACCAGTGCTGCTGCAGCCAGGCAACCACCGATGATGATGGGTAACGTGGCGCGTAAGCCGAAGCGCGCGCTACTGCTCATGGCTAGTAAATTGGTGGGGCCGGGGGTGATGGAGGCGACAAAGGCGAACAGCAGAAAAGGCAGCAGGTGAGTCAAGGCAGGTCTCCCGATCGTGATGGATATCGGGAGTCATTGTCGGGAAATGCTTAAGTTGCGTCTGGAAGGCGCGTGCAGCGTTGCCTATAGCTCGCTGGCGTCAAACCGTAGGCGCGTTTGAACCAGCGCCCCAAATGGCTTTGATCGGCAAAGCCCAACCCTGCGGCTACGAAGGCGGGCGTCTCGCCCGCCGCCAAGCGTCGGCGCGCTTGAGTCAGCCGCAGTTGGACCAGATAAGCATGCGGCGCCAGTCCGAACGCAGCTTTGAAAGCACGGTGCATACGAAAACGGTCAACTCCGGTTTCATTGGCCAGGTCCGTCAGGCTGATCTCTTCGTGCAGATTGGCATGCAGGTAATCTCTTGCCAGCCGCGCGACCTGCGGCATGCGCGGGTCAGACTCGCTGCGTTTGCGCCAATGGGACTGGCTGGTCAGCTGGCTTAGCAGGTAGTCCAGTGCGGTTTGCCGCACGATGCGTAGCTCCTGTTGGTGCAGCGTCTGAAAGGTGCTGGCAATAGCAAAGATAAGCTCGGGCGATTGCCCAACGGTCATGCTCATGGCGGGTATACAGCCTTCGGGCGCGTCACCAAACAGGCCCCGCAGCTCCCGTTCCAGCCAGTGGGCGTCCAGATATAGCATGGAGTAAGTGAAACCGCCTGCTGTTGGGGCCTCTCCATCGTGTATTTCGCCCGGCTCCAGCAACATTACCTTGCCAGGTACGCTGTCGTAGCGTTGGCGCCCGCAGTGAAAGCGCTGCAGTCCCTGCTCAGTAAATCCCACCAGATAACTGTCATGCCAATGTGGATCGTACGCATGCCCCTCAAAGTGCGCCCGGATGGTCTCAATACCCGTATCGGCGTCCTGTTTGAGATCAATCCAGTTGCGTTCGCTCATGGGCATTCAGTCGATAGGTGAGGGTAGTGCTCGAATAATAACGCGGAGGTGGGCTATGTCTGGAAGATTTGTGCAGGCGTATCACGCTTGAAGTGACGATGAGGGGGTAGGGCTAAGCATTACGATGGCATCGCCTTTCGGTGAACCGCCCCGGGTTTCGCGGAGGCTGTTTGGTTTAAGTCAAGCCGCCACCTTGGAAGCCTGACTGGCTAGTTGCCGATAGTAGTTTGCCTCAGCCTCTGCGGGCGGTATATATCCGATGGGTTCG